>ERZ794963.10-NODE-10-length-115954-cov-130.419279_pt1 | contig 115954 bp, 106 predicted proteins | sample MGYA00375740_ERZ794963 | MGnify/ENA primary metagenome ERZ794963 (study PRJEB30138, sample SAMN05968720) | food fermentation metagenome | isolation source: fermented_meat | host: inoculated_fermented_meat_time_40_first_replicate;inocula... | place: Italy... | reverse complement strand
AATTATCAAATGAAATTATATTATTTCATCTGACAACCCTAAAGGGATTATTACACTTGATTGGATGTGGGGGCTTATTTTTTTTGGAAACGCGCTTCCTGTCGCAGCACTCTTATTCTTAAACATGCTCCTTCAGGCATACTCTTCCGGTTAGTTACACATCGCAAACGATCGCCTTTGGCGCTCATTCACGATATGCCACTAATCCTCAGAGTATAACCGCCTGCTGTCGCACTCTATTTTGATAACAAGCTTGCTGCTGCTTCGTCCACGATGATTGTCACGTCGTCGTGTAGTTGTAAAGCACTTGCTGGAACGTCTGTTGTTTGTGGGCCTTCTACTGTGCCTTTGATGGCTTCAGCTTTTGATTCGCCGTATGCGAACAAGACGATCTTCTTAGCCTTTAAGATTGAGCCAATGCCCATTGAGATTGCTTTTGTTGGTACATCTGCTTCGTTTTCGAAGAAACGAGCGTTAGCCTTAATTGTTGATTCTGTCAATTGCACTTCTTGTGTGTTGCTGTCAAAAGCAGCACCTGGTTCGTTAAAACCGATGTGACCATTTTGGCCGATACCAAGAATTTGGATGTCTACTGGGTTATCGGCAATGACTTGGTCATAACGTTTTAATTCAGCAGGAATATCACTTGCCAAACCGTTTGGTAAGTATGATTTTGCAAATGGTTTCTTATTAAATAGGTTTTCTTTCATGAAGTAGTGGTAACTTTGGCTGTTATCAGCTGATAAACCAACATATTCATCCAAGTTAACTGATGTACAGTTTGTGAAGTCTAGGTCACTTGCAACAACTGTTTCGTAGAATTTGATTGGTGAACTACCAGTTGCCAAACCGAATACTTTCGCGTCGTTTGCTAAACCTTCTTTGAAGATTTCAAAGCCTTTTTGGCCGCCTTCTACTTGATCTTTTACTTTAATAATTTTCATCGTGATAGTCTCCTCATAATTTAGAATTCAAAGAACCATTGGTATAGTCCAATTATAAAGCAGGCCCCTTTCATTTGCAAGCATTTTAAATTTAATTCTGTGTCTAAATATTGGTATACCTACCAGTTAGCGTTTCCACTACCGTGCTAATTAGCTATCAATTATTGATTGGTCTGGCGATTTCATATTTTTCATTTACCTTACAAATTTAAATACAGGTATAATATTCAGAAAAACTATTATATAATATTGGACAGTATGAGAAAAAAGGTGGCGTTATTATTTGAAAGATTCAAAGCAGCGTTCCAGCCAACGGCAAAAGCACGCATCAGCCCTCATCTCTAAAGGGCGTCGCAAAGTCAATACGCTATTTTCCAAGATTAAAACGAAATTATCACATTCAATGCCTTGGCTTAACAATTGGTTTAAACATCAAGACAAAGACCAAAATCGAACATTTGTCGATCAATTTAGTGCCAAACCCCTCACTTTTAAGCTTAATGTCTTTTTAGAAGCACTTAAAAGTTTAATCCTCTACGGCATTTCAATCGGTTTGATTATGTTTGCCTTAGGTCTTGGGATTGGTGCCGGCTACTTTGCCGCATTGATGAAGGATGAACCGGTCCCAAGTTATCAAGTGCTTAAACAACAACTTGATAACACTGATCAAGCGGCCGGTCTTTACTTTGCCAAGAACACAAAATTCGGCGCAATTAAGACTGATCTCTCGCGGACACCCGTCAGCATCAATGAAATGTCGCCTTATCTAACCGATGCGATTGTCGCAACTGAAGATGAAGACTTCTATAAACATCAAGGGGTCGTTCCAAAGGCCCTCTTACGAGCTGTCATCTCTGATTTAACCGGCTTTGGTTCTCAAACCGGTGGTTCGACTTTAACACAACAGTTAATTAAGATGCAGGTCTTAACGTCTCAAGTAACCTTCAAACGGAAAGCGACTGAAGTCTTACTTGCTTTACGTGTCGATAAATACTTCACGAAAAAGGAAATCTTACAAGACTACCTCAACATTGCAACCCTAGGTCGAAATAATAAAGGCCAAAACGTTGCTGGTGTACAAGAAGCCGCTCAAGGGTTATTCGGTAAAGATGCCAAGAACTTGTCTTTAGCCGAAGCCGCCTATATTGCCGGTCTTCCGCAGAGCCCTTCCGTCTATACACCATATGACCAAGATGGTACCTTGAAAGATCCTGAATACTTGAAATACGGACTAGACCGTAAGAATACCGTTTTATTCCGGATGTATCGTGATGACCGCATTACCAAAGCAGAATACAAAGCTGCTAAGAAAGTCGATTTAACGAGTGAATTCCAAGCTAAAGCAGAACCTGAATCAACTTCTAAGCGTTATGGTTACGTTTATAACCTTTTGGAATCACAAGCAACCGACATCATGACGAAACAACTCGCTAATGAAGCTAATGTTTCGACTGAAAAGCTTAATAGTAGCCCAACGCTCTACAAACAATATGAAACAAAGGCAACTGAACTCCTAAGTACTAAGGGCTATCAAATCCATAGTACAATTGACAAAGATATCTATGATTCAATGCAAGAAATCGTCAAACAAGAAGGCAGTTCTTTTGGACCAACCTATCAAGATGCAACGACCGATCCAATTACTGGTTTGCAATCAGTGGGCGACACACCGGTTCAAAACGGGAGTGTCTTACTTGATAACCAGACTGGTAAAGTCATTTCATTTGTTGGGGGTCGCGACTTCTCCCTCAAACAAACTAACTACATGTTAACCAAACGATCACCGGGTTCAACCATTAAACCACTCTTGGTTTATGGTCCAGCGATTGATCAAAAACTAATCGGTTCTAAAACGATGTTGGCTGACTTTAAAACTAACTTCAAAACTTATGCGCCAACCGATTACGGTAACACCATCCAAAACAAGTTCATCCCTGCGGATAAGGCTTTAGCGCAATCCCTCAATATCCCAACCGTTAACTTATACAATAAGTTACGTAAAACGACTAACCCTGCGACCTATATGGATAAGATGGGGATTCACCTTTCTGATGATGAATATAGTCAATTGGGACTTGCCTTAGGGGGAACCAAAGATGGGATTAGCGTGCTCGCCCAAGCAAGTGCCTTTACAACATTTGCCGATGAAGGCCAACACGTTGATGCTTACGTGATCGATAAGATTACTGACCCTGCTGGTAATATCATTTATAAACATCACACTAAGAAAACACAAGTCTTCTCGAAGGCGACAAGTTACATCATGAACCAAATGTTATCAGGTGTTTTAACGGATACGGATGGGACCGCAACACAATTGAGCGATCAACTCTACTTCAACACTAATAACCTAGTTGGTAAAACCGGGACTAATAATGATAACCGGGATGTTTGGTTTATCGGTAGCACGCCAGGGATTACCCTAGCTTCTTGGATGGGCTATGACAGTACCGGTCGTAACTTAACCGATAGTTCTAGCACGATTAATCAAAACTATTGGGCTAAGTTAGCCAATAGCGTCTATCAAAATGATCCAAGTATCATGAAGCTTGAAGAAGATCATGAAAAACCAAGTACCGTTACAAGTAGCAAAGTTGTTAAAGCAACTGGTCAACTGCCAGGTATTGTTTCTATTAATGGTAATACGCGAACCGTTGACAGTGGTAAGGTCACTTCGCTTTACAATAATTGGACACCAGAAGCAACGCAATACGAATTCGGAATTGGTGGCACAAGCAGCAATTACGAAACCTTCTGGAATCATTATATGGGTTATAATAACGGCTACGGTACAATTACGTACGGTGAAACAAAAGCTAGTCAATCAGAATCAGAGTAAAAAATAAGCGGTGATTACATAATCTGTAATCACCGCTTGTTTTTGTTTTATTTAGTTGATTGACGATCAACAATACTATATGGCAATAGGATTGTCTTATCATCGATTTCTTCTTTGTTCATCATCTTCGTTAACAGACGCATCCCAACAGCACCCATATCATATAAAGGTTGTGAGATTGATGTCATCTTAGGACGAACCATTTCAGTTAACTTCGTGTTATTACTTGTCACAATTTCAAAGTCAGTTGGAATATTAACCCCTGCATCAACAGCAGCATTTAAAACACCTACGGCTAATTCATCGTCACTGACAACAGCAGCAGTTGCGCCAGTTGCTTGAACCTTACCGAATAAGGCTTCACCAGCACTGTAACTGTATTCTGTTTCGAAAATTAAGCTTTCGTCATAAGGAATACCAGCTTCGTTCAAGGCATCTTTATAGCCACGTAAACGATATTTGCTGTTGATTGGAAAATCTAAGTTGCCACAGATGAAGGCGACTTTTTCGTTACCGTTCTTGATTAACTTCAAAGTTGCGTCCTTAACGGCTGCAACGTAGTCAATATTAACACTACCGACTTGTTCGTCTGGATCGATTGAACCAGCTAATACGATTGGTGTCTTAGAACGGGCGAATTCAGCACGGATTGCATCTGAGATACTGTGACCCATGTAGATTAAACCATCTACTTGTTTTGCCAATAAGGTATTCAATACTTGAACTTCCTTTTGGTTGTTTTCATCTGAGTTCGCTAAAATGATGTTGTACTTGTACATTGTGGCAACATCATCAATCCCGCGTGCTAATGAAGCAAAGTAGATATCACTAACGTCTGGGATAATAACCCCAACAGTTGTTGTTTTCTTACTTGCCAAACCACGAGCAACAGCGTTAGGACGATAGTCTAAACGGTCGATCACTTCAAGCACTTTCTTGCGAGTGGCAGGCTTAACGTTGGGGTTCCCGTTAACAACCCGTGAGACAGTCGCCATTGATACGTCAGCTTCACGCGCAACGTCGTAAATTGTAATTGTTTGTTTTTCCATTTTAAAATGATTCCTTTCATTCGCAAAATAAAATATATTGTATTTTCATTTGTTTTCATTTCACTTCTTGATTAATTTAACAGATATTTAAGGCAAATGCAAGCGGTTTACATCATTTTTGTGAAATTTTCATTTTTGTTTTCATTTGCAGTTTACATTAACGTTTACATTTTCTGTGCTATACTGTGATTATCAACTGTAAAGGAAGTGCTTTAGATGAATAATCAATTAGCCCAATTACAAAATTGGCTTGTCGAGAATAATATGGATGTGGCTTACATTAGTAATCCAACGAACATCCTCTATTTCACTGGTTTTGAAAGTGATCCTGCAGAACGGGTTTTAGCCCTCTTTGTTTTTGCAGATCAGGACCCATTCCTATTTACACCACAACTAGAAGTTGAATCTGCTAAGAAGGCTGGCTGGAAACTTGATGTTTATGGTTACCTTGATCATGAAGATCCATATGCCATCATCGCAGATCAAATCAAGAAACGGATGGCCAACCCAACACGTTGGGCTCTTGAAAAAGACGACCTTCCCGTTCAACGTTATGAAGCAATTCTAAAGCAATTCCCTAACGCAACATTCCCTGGTGATGCATCACGCTTCATGGAAAACTTAAAATTAATCAAAACACCTGAAGAAATTGCTTTAATGGAAGCAGCCGGCCGCGAAGCTGACTACGCCTTTGAAGTTGGTTTCAACGCTTTAAAAGCTGGCAAAACAGAACAAGACATCGTTGCTGAAATCGAATATGCTTTAATGCGTAAAGGCGTTATGCATATGAGTTTCGATACAATTGTACAATCAGGCATCAACGCTGCTAACCCACATGGTGGCCCAGAAGCTAATATCTTAACACCTGATGCATTAGTGCTCTTTGATCTTGGGACATTACACAAAGGTTATATGAGTGATGCGACACGGACTGTTGCTTTTGGTAAACCAGATGCTAAGTCACTTGAAATCCACAAAGTTTGTCTTGAAGCAAACTTAGCTGCACAAGATGCTGTTAAACCCGGCATTACAGCTGCTGAATTAGATAAGATTGCCCGCGACGTGATTACGAAGGCCGGTTATGGCGAATACTTTATTCACCGTTTAGGTCATGGGATTGGGACTTCAGAACACGAATTCCCATCAATCATGGAAGGTAACGACATGATTATCAAACCAGGCATGTGCTTCTCAATCGAACCAGGGATTTACATCCCAGGTGTTGCCGGTGTCCGGATTGAAGACTGTGTCCACGTTACAGAAACAGGCGCAGAATCATTCACACACATGACAAAAGAACTACAAACATTCTAAGAGTGCGTCATTAACGGGGAGCTTTTGAGCATTTGCCTAGTGTTGTGAATGAACGGCTCTGCCGGTCGTTTTGCAATACGTAGCAAAGCACAGAAAGCTGTTAATGAAAGCACGTTTCGGATAAAGTGCGTAAGCAAGCGGTTATATTTTGAGGACTAGCCTAGTCTGGTGAATGACCAACTCGTTGGTCGTTTAACGGACGTAGCTAGCCGCAGAAATATGCCTGCTGAAGCACGTTTCAAGTAAGAGTGCTGATTCGAACGAATTGGCTTTGAGGATTAACTTAAAAACGCGGATTATGACGCTCTTGGTCATGATTCGCGTTTTTTGTTAACCGGAAAAGGCAGTTCGAAGAAGCACGTTTCAAATAAGAGTGCCCTTAATTGCGTCTAGCAACTAAGCATTAATACAAAATGAGCCATAATCTTGGTTTTAAGATTATGGCTCATTTTAGATTAAGCGGAAGTTGTTGCAATTAATGGCACGTTTCAGATAGAGTACTGTGCCAAACGGGTAACTTCTACGAAAGGTGTTACAATCACCCCTCCAAATTAAAAAGCCCTCACAATCAGTGAGGGCTTTTTAACAATCCTTTATTCACCTAATGAATCTGGTGCCATCTTTTCTTCTGCTTCATCTTTGGCTTGGCCAAAAGCACTCTTGCCTTCAATGACGATATCATCAAAATCTTCAGCAGCTGGTTCTAAGCTACTACCGAATTGTGATTTTAAGTCTGCCGTCTTTTCATCAAATTGCGCTTTAGCTTGTTCTTTGATATCCAATGCATTTTCTTGCCAATCACTCGCATAATCATGCACACGGTTCATATGGAACTTTGCTTCTCCTTTAAGATCAGCAGCCGTTTCGTTCATCAAGTAATAATAGTCTTGTGCGCGATCAATGGCATCTTCGCCCAAGTCCACTAATTTATTTTGTAATTCTTTACCCGTTTTAGGTGTTAATAAAAGTGTGGCACCAATTGCTGCTGCACCGCCCACTAAAACACCGAATAAAAAGCCTTTTTTTGCCATGTGAATTACTCCTTGTCTTTTGTTTGTCGTCTATTTTGATAGAATCTAAGGGCACTGGCCCCCATTTTAGAAGCAACTGTTGCTTTGGCGGTCGTGCGACCGACACTTGTTACTTTTTCAGTCAAACCGCGACTGGCAGCATTCAAACTTGAAACACTCTCGCCTAATTCGCCGGCTGCACGGAAAACTGGATCTAAATCTGCTACTTTACCGTTGACATCGTCTAGTAAAACATTCGTTTTGTTCAACAGACCTTCAACTTGTCTTGAAAGGACATCTACATCATTCGTAATTGTTGTCACGCTCTTATTGGCTTCGGTGACTGTCTCGGAAACACGCGTTAAAACCTTAGTGACTTTTAATAACATCACTATTAGAAAAACAACCAAAACTGCAAAAGCCCCTGCAGCGATTAATGCTGCAATTTGACCACCCGTCATCAATTTGTTCCTCCTATTTCGTCGTCTATTATCTTGTTTCTCAGTCTCTAGGATAGCATTATTCGGTACAACCTTCAAATAATCATACTATATTAGATGTCATTTTTTTAAACATTTGCTAAACTAGAATTATGCACTTTTAAAGGAGTTTGTCAGCATGTTCTTTCAATCACTAACCACCACACCCGTCGAGTCGGTTCAAAAGCAAACCAATATCTTTATGCGCTATATAACCAGCATCGATTGGGATCACCTCTTAGGCCTCTTCATCACTGGCTTTTTTCAAATCATTTTAATTTCACTACTTTTTTACTTGCTTAGTCGCATTGGGCGTTTTATTATCAAACGGGCCTTTCGCAAATATCGCGAAGCAGATGGTTTTTCCAACAATCGAATGAATACCATCTATACCCTGATGACCAACGCTTTAGCTTATCTGCTAATTTTCTTTTACCTTTATGCACTGCTCAGCATTATCGGCGTTCCAGTCGGGACATTAATTGCCGGTGCTGGGATCTTCAGTTTAGCCGTTGGTCTTGGTGCCCAAGGATTTGTCAACGATATTGTCACTGGCTTTTTCATCCTTGCCGAACAACAATTTGACGTTGGCAATACCGTCCGAATTGGAACGATTGAAGGTACCGTTACAGCGATTGGCTTGCGAACCACACAAGTGCAAAGCTACGATGGCACGCTCAATTTCATCCCCAACCGTAACATCTCAATCGTCAGCAATCTCTCCCGTAATAATATGCGAGTGCTGATTAATATTCGCATCAACCCCGATACGGATATCGAACAGCTCGCAACGATTGTTAAGCAAGTTAACACCGAATTAGTCCCCCGCCATCCTGAGATCAAAGACGGCCCCACATTACTGGGGGTTTCAACCTTAACGGACGGCACACTCGCTTATCAAGTGGTGATGCACACGCTTAACGGCGAACAAGCAACGACGCAACGCTTATTTTTACAGGGTTACTTGCAGGCAATTAACGCTGCTGGTATCACCCTTCCCACCAGTTCATTGACTTTAACCAACTAAATTATCCGCCAAAGGAGCACTCTTATGCCACTAATTAATGCACTCAAAGGCGCCCTAATCGGTGTCGCACTCGTTATTCCTGGTTTATCTGGTAGTATCTTTGCCGTCATCGTTGGTTTATATGAACCATTATTAAAGGCCATCGCGCAGTTCAAACAAGATTGGCGCCAAGCAATTGGCTTTTTATGGCCAATCGGTATTGGCGCGGGCATCGGTGTATTATTATCGACCAAAGTTATTTTATGGTTATGCACCGCTTATCCACTGGCCGCTTATAGTTTCTTCATCGGCCTCGTTTTAGGTAGCTTACCGTTCATCTGGCGCAAGCTTAAAAAGCTAAACTGGCAGCAAGTCTTAATTGCCATTGCCTGTGGTGGCTTGATGTTATTGATTACCAAAATTGGTGGTCATCAAAACGAATCTGACATTGCCATCAAACAACTAACGTCCCTCCAAGATTTCGGGATGTTAACCTTTACCGGCTTTTTCTCCGTTTCATTGATGGTGATTCCCGGTGTTTCGGGTTCGATCATGTTAATGATTATCAAACAATATGGTACCGTCTATCACGCCGTTAGCCAATTACTCGATTTGCTCGTTTATCTCGTTACCGGCCGCTTTGAACAGGCAGGCGAGGCTTTCAAAAGTGTCGCCCTCCTCTTGCCATTTATGCTAGGCGCTGTGATTGGGACCGTGATTGTCGCTAAAATCATGCATTACTTACTCGCTCACTATGCCCAATATGTTTATGCTGGCGTTTTAGGCGTGATCCTAGCAGCCATCTGGATCCTAGCTGAAACAGGCGTTGTACCCGCTTGGCCGGCCGTGGGTGGTTTAACCGCACTACTAGGGCCAATCGCATTAATTGCCGTGATGCTCGTCTTAGGAGCCATTGCAACGATTTACTTCGATCGCGCCTAAAGAGTGCGTTTGAAACGCTTTGACTTTGAGCATTAGCACAGCTCGGTGAATAACTGCTGCAAGCAGTTGTTTGACGAGTAACGCTAAGCGCAGAAAGATACTGACAAAAGCACGTTTAAAATCAGAGTGCGTTTGAAACGCTTTGGCTTTGAGCATTAGCACAGCTCGGTGAATAACTGCTGCAAGCAGTTGTTTGACGAGTGACGCTAAGCGCAGAAGGCAGTTTCAAAAAGCATATTTTAGCCATCAAAAAAAGCGTTACGACTGACTTTTGCCGCAACGCTTTTTTAATGCGCTAAAATAAACTAATCTTGTTGTTTCTCTATTGGTAAAGCCTCAATCTTATATTCTTTTTCAATATTATGGGCTACCCGGTTAAAACTCTTCATCATCTCGCGCCGAGTCACAATCCCTGTGAATTCGCCGTCGTCTGATAATACCGGTAAGTACGGATGATCAACCAACAAATGAAGTGTTTCTTCGATATCGTATGGATCTTTAATTGTCACGACATCCTTTTGCATCACATCTTGAACGGTCATTTTACGGAGGTTATCGAAACTCAAGTGATCGAGTCCTAACATCGTCTCTGTGATCAGTGGCATGGTTAGCATCCCTTTAAACTTCGAATGATTATCGAGCACCGGAATACTTGAATATTTAACAGTTGTTAAGAGAATAAACGCATGTTCTAACGAGTTATTTTCCTGAACGCTAGCGACCATTTCACCAGGAATTAAAAAATGTTCTTTGTTTTCGAGTAATAAATTCTGAAACGCATCTGAAATCATGCAGTGTCCTCCTTCTGATTACCTACGTTTAATATTGTACCAAACCACTAACTAAAAAGACTATCCACAGCGTCTAAACTTTGGATAGTCTTTAACTTTAAGCTCTTTTAAATTTAAATTGGAGTTGTGGTACTTTTTCAAAATGGCGGTCATAATATTGGACTTGATAGTCAGTCGCCGTGATATCCACAACAGCATAGGTGCCACCTAAGGGTTGGAATTGGCCCCGCGGTTGCGAAATACTGCCTGGATTTAATACCAAGAGCCCTTGGTGCATTTCACAGGCTAACTGATGTGTATGTCCGTAAAAAGCCAATTGCGCGCCTTCTGCTTGAGCCGCTAACATCAACCGCGTTAAATCAAAATTAACACCGTACAAATGACCATGCGTTAAAAAAGCCTTTTGCGCCCCAACTGGCACCACCACTTGTTCTGGGAAGTGGCCATTAAAATCCATGTTGCCTTGCACAACCGTCATTTGTTGAAATAATGAATCGGTCGTCGTTAATTCGGAATCGCCACAATGTAAGAAAGTGACTACTTCGTCCTTATAATGCGCAACCAATTGCACCAAAATATCCCGATCGCCATGACTATCACTGACTACTACTAACCGCATCTTAATCCCTCCTATTTTGCCAACCAATCACGCCAAAGTGGTTCTAAATTTTCAATCGCTTTTGCACGATGGCTAATCGCATTTTTCTCGGCCATCGATAATTCGGCCATTGATTTATCTAGTTCTGGTACGTAGAACAACGGATCGTAACCAAAGCCGTTATCGCCACGGGGAATTCCTAGAATCCGACCGTTAACACTACCTTCAACCACTAAATCATCGTTAGGTCGATCTGGTTTCGCAAACACTAACGTTGTATGGAAATGGGCTGTCCGTTTTTCAGCAGGGACGCCCGTTAATTCGTATAATAACTTGGCATTATTGCCGGCATCGTTATGATCACCCGCAAAACGTGCTGAATAAATGCCAGGACGACCATCTAAGGCATCGACCATTAAGCCTGAATCATCTGCCAAAACGGGGAGCTGTAAAATAGCAGCAATCTGATCAGCCTTTAAACGAGCGTTTTCTTCAAAGGTTTGACCGGTTTCATTAATTTCTGGTAATTCAGGGTAATCCAATAACGTTTTAATTTGGATCCCCTCTTTTTCAAACATCGCATGGAATTCTTGGGCCTTGCCCGGGTTTTTAGTGGCAATCACAATTGTTGGCATCTCAGAGTGCTCCTTTTGAATGATTGGGTGGACAGCTTGTTGATAACTCGCTTGAATCTGTTCAGCAGTCCGTGTACCGCCTTGGCTAGCGACCAATAACAATTCGTTTAACTGACTGCTATTAACCGCCGTTGCGCCTTGTAATGTCATCGCTAAAACTTGTTCTTGATTATCAGTCACGACTAACAATGTGCTATCAGCAACCGCTTCTTCCGTGTCACTGGCATCAACTAAGGTTTCGTTACCGGTCAGAATAGCCGTAACGGCTGCTGCACGATTAGGTAAGAATTGTTCAGGTAATAATTGCAAGGCCCCAAAAACGGCATTGCTAGCTTCTGCTAGTAAACTACCACCGTCTTCTAAAACCGTCACTGACACCAGTAACCCCGTCTTTTCCAGAGCGGGCGCTAACAAAGTGGTTAGCGTCTGTTGTAACCAGTCACTTTGCACTTGCGTCAAGCCACTGCCAATTAGCGTGACTTTCTTAGTTGCTTGCTCAGTGACAGCTGCCAATACTTTGGTTGTCCCGCGTTGCCATAAGACAGAAGCGGGTTGTTTCGTCAGATAATGCCACTGTACTTTGACAGGGCGTACATCATTTGCTGCTCGATTATCGGTCCGGACCATCATTTTTCTCCTTTTGAATATCAACTTGTTGTGCTGTTAAATCTGGTTGGGCAAGCCATTGTTGCGCAATCTCTTCAAAAGCGGCGACAGAGCCTGTTGTGTACATCCGTAGCGTGCCTGGCGTGGTTGTCGCCAATTGTTGTTGTTGCGTCAAGACTTCTTCTAACATCGTAATCGCTTGGACTGCTGGGTTAACCAACGTCACGTCAGGCCCCACTGCCGTTTGAATGGCGGTCGTCAATAATGGAAAATGCGTACAGCCTAAAACAAGCGTATCAATCTCACTTTTTTGTAAAGGTTGTAAAATCTGATTGACGATGGTTTGCACTGCTTGACCGTGTCGTTGGTTGGCTTCAATCATCGTCACAAACTGCGGTGCTGCTAATCCGGTCACTTGCACATCAGGATTAAGGGCTGCCATTTGTTGACTGTAAGCCGCACTTTGAATCGTGCCAGTTGTTGCAATCACCCCGACACGTCGATTATGCGTCGTTTGTAGGGCCGCAATACTACCTGGTTTGATAACCCCAATCACCGGAATCGCCAATTGGGCTTGTAAGTCAGGTAAGGCCGCAGCGGTTGCTGTATTACAGGCAATCACTAGCGCCTTAATCTCTTGATGGCGTAAGAAATTAGCCATCTGCCAAGCAAATTCGCGTACTGTGGCAGCCGGCTTTTCGCCGTAAGGTAATCGTGCTTGATCACCAATAAACACCATGTCTTCATTTGGGAGGCGTTTGCGGGCTTCTTTGACTAGCGTCAAACCGCCAACACCGGAATCCATAAAACCAATTGGTTGTTTCTTCATAGTAGTCTTTCTCTTTTCATCACAAAATGCATTCGTAAACTCTATTTTCTCTTTTTTTTACCTAAAATTCAACCGACTACCCTTTAAATACTAAAAAATAATCTGATTTCGCGGTATAATACAACTATCTTAATTAAAAAATGTTATTAAAAAGGAGCACCGTCGTGACTCAATCACTTTATACACAACTCACAGATACCCCTCAAACCGCTACTTACCTAGCCCAAGCCACGCTCCGCGATATCTTATTACCGCTTATTTTAGGTGATGAAACTGAAGGCATTAGTTATTGGGCTGGTAAGCAATTAGCTACTAAATTTCCGTTGGAATCAATTGCGGATCTCAGTCAATTCTTCGAACAAATTAACTTTGGCCAATTATCGCTTAAAAAGCAAAAGAAAAACCAACACTTTTTTGAACTCACTGGTCCGATTATCACTAAGCGACTAGCCGATTTCAAAACACCCGACTTCCAACTCGAAGCCGGTTTTATAGCCCAAACCCTTGAGCAACAATTACAAGTCACTGCTGAAGCTAAGGCAACCGTTGAAAATAAAAAACGAGTTACTATTTTTGTTCAAACGGATACAAATGATCCGATTGAAATCCCGCTTGAAACAGAAGCAATGGTGACCATGCAATCGCCTGAAGTCACACCAATTTCCCCCACTGAACCAGCAGAACCAGTGACACCAGTCACTACTGAACCAACACCTGAACCGGAACATGAACCGGTCGCTAAAGCTTCCTTTAGCAGTGTGGCTAATCTCCCTAGCCGCCAAGAGTTACACCGTCGTAAAAAACATTAAATATGTTCAAAAGGACCTGATGCCAAGTTTGCATCAGATCCTTTTTTTATTATCCCATCTATCGTAATCGTTCTTGCCAATAGGCTTTTGTATCCGCCTGGAAAACTGGATTATGCGTCGTGACCATCGGTGTTTTAGCTGTTGGTTTAAGTTGGGCAACAATCTCAGTTATCGCCGTAATCCCATCTTGAAAAGCACTTGTTAACAAGCTAATCCCAGCACGATCCGGAATTTGATTACCAATCACCCAAATATCTGGGCGTTCTTCAATCTGTTCTGCGCTTAACTGCCACTGATCAATCGTCTGTAATGACCGGCGGTAGCCAAGACTGACCACGGCTTGATCAAATGTAATCTGCGTTTGATCCGCCAACGTGATGCTCGTCACTTGTTGATCTACCTGTTGATAACTTGCAAAAGGCTGGCAGTAATAGTCAATCTGTGGATAAGCGGTTAAGAACGCTTTTTCAGCTGCTTCATCCACAAAGGGGCGCTTGGTCGTTAACCACACCACTGATTTAGCAGTCGCTAACAAATGCGGCGCCAATTCCATCCAGTTATACCCAGGGCCAATTAAGACCACCCGTTGATCCCGATAATCCTCAGGGTTGGCTGGTGCATAATGGACGTTTTCAAAAGTTTGTTCCTCAAACAACCGTAATTGCTTAGGCCGGACCACGCCACCACCCATCGCTAAAATCAAGGTTTGACTATAATACCGATCATCCGGCGTATCAATTTGATAATAATCTTGGTCGGCTAAATATTTGACGTCTGTCACTAAGGTTTGAGTGCGCAAAGGTGTGTCATAAAAAGCGGCCTGCGCTGTTAGATTCTGAATTAAATCCTGGCCCGTAATGTTGGGCATCCCGCCAATATCGTGAATCACACGCTCCGCATAAGTGGCAACCTTGCCACCAAATTGTTGATCCCCTTCCAATAATTGGCCGTTTAAACCGTATAAACCAGCTTGAAAAGCAGCATACAAACCAGCTGGGCCACCACCAATAATCGTTGTCTCGTAAATGTTAGTCATTGCGGTCATACTCCTCTCATTTCGTTTTGATTAGTAAGTAAATAAAGTAAGGGGCACCGATTAAGGCCACAATAATGCCGGCCGGTATTTCGGCAGTAGGGCTCAATAGCTTGCCACAAGTATCGGCAACCAATAAAAAGCAACTGCCCAAAAGTCCCGTTAATAGTAATTGATAGCGGTGCTGATACCCGATAATTCTGCGGGCAATATGCGGTGTAATCAACCCGATAAAGCCAATCCCACCACTAATTGAAACACTAGCACCCGCCAAGATCACCGCAGCGCCAATCAAGTACAACCGTTGCTTTTGAAAATCAACTCCCAATGAACGCATGTTATCAGGTTTTAAAACAAAGGCATCCAAGGTTTGACTCTTACTGAAAATATAAGGCAGTGTTAATAACAACCATGGCAACAGCGCCCAGATAAATGGCCAGCTGCTCCCCCAGATACTCCCTGCTAGCCAAGTCATCACAAATTGATAATTATCAGGAGATAACTTCAAGGTCAATAAGACCATTAATGCAGAAAAACAGGTCGAAACCGCGACTCCGGTTAGTAATAGGCGATTGGCCGTAATCCCCACAGACTTTTGATACGCGCCAATCACGATTACTACAGCGCTGACTAACGCACCAATCAAAGCTAATACCGGTAATATAAAAATCTGACTACCTTGATCGGCGGCAAATGTAATAAATAATAAAACCGCAATTCCCGCACCCGAATTAATTCCTAAAAAGCCGGTGTCTGCCAATGGATTTTGCGTCGTACTCTGTAATACTTCACCCGCAATCGCTAACGCAAAGCCCACTAAGATTGCAATAATAATCCGTGGCATCCGAAAATCAACTAAGATTAACGCATCTTGCGCTTGACCCTGACCAATCAATAACTGGCCGATTGCTTGTGGACCAATCGCTAATTGGCCTGTTTGTAAGCTAACCAGGGTCGTTGCAATTAACAAAGCCGACAACCCGACGAGCCAACGCCGATAACGTTTTGTCATCATATTCATGCTTGACTCGCCCCTTTTCTCGCTAGATAAATGAAGAATGGCACGCCAATTAAGGCAATCATAATGCCAAAGGGAATCTCTTGTGGTGGATTAATCGTCCGCGAAATCAAATCCGCTGCCACAACCAGACTGGCCCCTAATAATAACGTGACTGGCATCACCTTACGCACATCGTAACCAACTAGATAACGTGTAATGTGTGGGACCATCAAGCCGACAAAAGCGACAGACCCAACTAAGGCCACTGAAATACCCGCTAAAATAATGACACAGATAAAGCCCAATAACCGCACGACACTCGTCTTGCGACCTAAACTTAATACAAGTTCATCACCTAGTTGTAATAAACGTAGTTGCGGTGCCAAACAGAGGCTTGCAATCAAGCCAGCAATTAACCATGGTCCTAGTTGCGTTAATTGCGTCCACGTAATCGCCGCGACGCCCCCAAAATGCCAAAACGCTAAATCCCGTTTAAGCTGGGTCATTAAAGAAAGGCCTTCGCTTAAAGCAACCAGACAGCTACTAATCGCCATCCCGGCTAAAACTACCGTCGCCGTTTTCTGCGTCTTTTTAGCCATACTAATTGCTAAGATTAAACAGGCTGACAGTGCGGCCCCGATTAAGGCAAAAATAGCAGTTTGTTGCGGTGTCGCTTTAGGTAACACGATAAAGCTGATTGTTAACATGAATCCCGCGCCCGCGTTAATGCCTAATAAGCCAGAATCGGCTAATGGATTTTGCGTTAGTTCTTGCATAATCAGGCCACTACCCGCCAAACTAGCGCCTATTAAAGCGGCGCCTAAAACCCGTGGTAACCGAATTTCATGAATCACAGCTTGTTGTAATTGACTTGCGTGATAATCAAAAACCGCATGATAGACCGTCTTCATCGTTGTTTGCGCCGCACCATAGCGAATGCTGACAACCATCAAAATGGCTAACAGAATCAAACTAATCACTAAAGAAAAGCCGAATTTTTTATTCATCATGATCCTATTCCCCTTCTGACCAGCGATCATAAGTTAGGATTAAGGGACGCTGATCATGTTCAATTAACGTCGCATCAATATTAAAGATGTGTCGTAAATTATCACGCGTCATGACCTCATTGACTGTCCCACTGGCCTGCAATTGACCATTCTTTAGGGCAATCAACTGATCTGAAAAACGGGCCGCATGGTTTAAATCATGCAACGCCATGATAATGGTGCGGCCTTCAATCTGATTTAATTCCTGAATTAATAACATAATTTCTAGTTGGTGGGTCAAATCTAAATAAGTGGTTGGTTCATCCAATATTAAAATATCTGTGTCTTGCGCCAAAGCCATCGCAATCCAAGCACGTTGGCGTTGCCCGCCTGACAAGGTACTCAAGAAACGGTCTCTAAATTGATTAAGCCCCGTTCGTTCAATTGCCCACTCAATTTTTTCTTTATCGACCGCTGACAAGGGTCTGAATTGTTGCCGGTAAGGCAGCCGTCCAAACGATACTAAATCAAAGACAGATAAATCGGTCGTTAATTCCCCAACTTGCGGTAATAACGCCATTTCTTGGGCCATCTCTTTAGGCGTCTTAGTCGCTAGCGCCTGATCTGCCAACAGAACCGTTCCTGAAGACGGTTTCAACAAATGGGCTAACGTCCGTATCAAAGTTGACTTACCACTCCCGTTAGGTCCGATCAAGGTTGTAATCTGCCCTTGAGGAATTTGAATTGATAAATCCTGAATAATTAAGCGTCGATTATAACCGACACTAACCTGTTGTGTTTCTAAAATTGCCATAATTCCGCTCACCTTTCGCCCGATTAACGGCTCTTACATATTATAAGAAAACATTTCTCAGATAACAATCTTATATGAGAAAACAATATCAAAATTCCGAAACAACTTGACAGTTACACTATAAACATTCGATAATGAGAATAGTTCTCAATTATATTTTTGGAGGAAACTCATGAAAAAGTCAAGTCGTTTTATTGCCATTTTAGGATTAACGTCATTAATCATCTTAGCTGGTTGCCAAGCCAAAACAGCCACTAAGAAACAAACTCGAACCATAACCGATAGTATGGACCATAAGGTAAGCGTTCCCACACACCCCAAACGTGTGATTGGTTCATACCTAGAAGATTATCTTGTTTCGCTGGATATCAAACCAGTCGTGCAATGGTCTGTCAAAAACGGGACCAGTCGCCAAGACTACCTCGCAAAATACTTAAAAAACGTCCCCACTATCAACTACGATTTACCGTTTGAAGCAGTTGCCAAAGCTAAACCTGATCTGATTTTAGTTGGTGACAACAGTGCTGTTCAAGGTGGTAAATATGCTCAATACAACAAACTAGCGCCAACCTACGTTGTCAAAAATGGCGCTAAAGTCAACTGGCGCACCCAATTAAAAGATGTCGCCAAAGCTGTTAACAAAGAAGATAAGGGGCAAGCCGTTTTAAAAGACTATGACCAAAAACTAGCTAGCGCCAAGAAAACAATCCAAACAAAAGCGCCGAATAAATCAGCCGCTGTTTTATGGGTTACAAATAACTCGGCCTTCATGGTCAATGATCACGCCGCAAGTGGCGCGCTCCTCTATCAAGACCTCGGTTTAAAAGAACCTGAGTTGGTTAAAACAATTTCTAAAAACGCAACCGCCGACTGGATGCCCGTTTCTTTAGAAAAACTAACCGAATTAGATGCCGACTATATTTTCCTAGTTAACAGCGACCGCGGGGCTGCTATGTTCAAGGAACCGATCTGGCAAAACGTCAAAGCCGTTAAGAATAAGCAACTCTACAGCTATGACAAATCATCAAGCTGGATGTACAAAGGCCCAATCGCATACGAAGAAATGATTCAATCGGTATTGAAAGTGGTTAAATAAGAAGTGTGACTTCAACTGGGTGGTTTTGAGCATTTGCTTAACTTGGTGAATTAGCGATGCAATCGCTAGTTTGACAAGTGTTGCAAAGCACAGAAATCAGGTTGAATGAACACGTTATAGGAAGTATGACTAAGCAATAAAAAAAGCGTGCTGACAATTGTCAGCACGCTTTTTTAGTTTATTCTTCAAAATCTTGTACTTGATTACCAGCAACATCTTGCCATGAACGATCTAAGTAGTCATCTGATATTTTGTATGAAACCTTACCAGCCTTCTTAGTTGCCATGAATGGTTGGACATGTTGGTCAACCTTCAACCAACCACGCCAGCCTAAATGAATCGTATCTTGCATAAAGTAATCTTCGTTACCATCTTTGGTCATATCAACAATATTGTTAAAGCCTTGTGATTTCAATTGGTAAGAAATCTTTGTCGAGAAGTTATCTAACATGTCTTGTGATAAGCCCGTATAAGATGCCCACCGTGCGTTAACAGGTGGAATGATGAATTGCACTGCCATCTTGTGTTGCGCGAAGAAATCGAGCATTAACTGGAAGTCAGAAAATTCTGGTGAACTTTCATAATTAAAGTTACTTTGTTCGCCCTTCAATTTCGCTTGATTTGGTAAAATCCGTTGTTCATAAAATTTCTTTTGAATCCCAAATGGATTACCGGCAGTTGCTTTACGACCAAGTGTTGTGGCAACCTGGTCAAGTGTTTGTAAGTCTTGTTCATCTGGTAAAACTTTCAAGCCTTTGGCCAATTCTTTTTCACGACCGTGAATGAACAATTGACTGAAGAGCTGATCTTGGTGTTGCAAGCCTGGGCGCTTAATGTTGTTGATATACACCTTTTGCACCGTTGTTAACGGTAAGCCCAACGCCTTGTTCTTTAATGCATCCCGCATTACCCCACTGGTTGTATCACTCGTTAAATCTAGAATCCGTTTAGCTGCATACCGTGTTGCTGCTGAATCCTTAGCATGAACTAAGAAGTACGATGTTTGCAGTGGTGAATAGAAGAAATCAAACATTTCTGATTTAACCCCTCGTGGTACAAACCATTGTGGCGAAATAATTACGACCGCTTTCTTACCCGTTAGGTGTTGTCCTGTCGCTTGGAGGGATAAGAAATGTGTTAATGACTGTGTACCAGGTGCGCCAATTAAGAACGGCTTATTTTTCCAATCATACTTCTCAGCCATGACGGATGGATGTAATGGATCCATTCGTGATAACTCGGAAGAACCGATAACGGGAATATAATCCGCATTAAACGCAGCATCCTTGATGGCTTCACCTTTAATCACATTGGATGACATTGATGTCGCCGCTGTTGATAAAGTCTTAGCGCTCGGATGACTAAAGCGAAATGGCGATAATAATAAAGCGCCTAAGCACGCCCCGGCAATTAACACTGGCCCAAAAATCAGCCACAACTTCTTAAACATCTTATTGCAATTCCTTTGCTTTGGCGATAATTTTGTTTGGTGTTGCCCATTCGTTACGATCAAATTCTGAAACTGGTACGTCGATGTCTAATTGGCCTTGTAATTCAAGTAATAATTGAACAGTCGCCATTGAATCTAATGTCCCTGTTTCAAATAAATCCATATCCATATCATCTTTGATATCATCGTTACCTGTTAAATCTGCCAAAATTTCTACTACTGTGTTTTCTACATCCATGATTAAAACGCTCCTTCAATTGTTTGGTCTTAATGGAACCAGAGTCGGTCCAAGAAGCCTGAGAAAATTAAAAAACTTAAACATACTGTGTTAAATGTTGCAAAAATTGCGAGATAATTTGTCCAACGATTGCTGATAATGTGATCCTTATGTTTCTTCTTAAAGCGTAACCAGACATCTGTTAGGATAATCCAAATCGCATGGAATAAACCATAAGCGATGTAATACCAGGTTAACCCGTGCCAGAAGCCCATCAATAAGAATAACGTTAAATAGCCAAGGTTGGCGATTAATACTTTACTCTTAGTGATTTTATGCTTCATCAAGAAAAACATGAGCCGCATGTAGATGTAATCTCTAAACCAAAATGATAACGTCATATGCCATCTGTTCCAGAATTCCTTGATATTTGGTGATGAGAATGGCTTATTAAAGTTGATTGGTGTTTCAATCCCCATCACATAACTCGTCCCAACTGCGAATAAACTGTAACCCGCAAAATCAAAGAATAAATACATACTATAGACATACATGTAACCCACAAGGCCCCATGAAATATCTAAGAAACCGCCGCGACTTGCCATGGCTAGGTGCGCCATTCTTGGCAATAACAAAGTTCCGAATGCATAACCTAAAATAAACTTATACACAAACCCTAACATGAAGTTGTGCATTGCTTTTCCTAACATGTCGATATAGTGATCACGTTCAGGTACTTTTAGATAATCCTTCTTAAAACGTCGGTAACGATCAATCGGACCGGATGAGATAGTTGGGAAGAAAAGCATGAATTGTAAGAACAACCATGGTTCAAACTTCTTAATACTCCCATCACGGGTTTCCATAATCATGCCGACAGCTTTGAAGGTTAAATAACTAATCCCTAAGAAACCAATAATCGAATTTCGACCTGGATTTAAAAATGGCACGAATTTTACAATGACTAGTGGCATAATCGCTAGGACAACCGCCAAGTCGAACAATGCTGTATTATTACGTTTTTGGCGATACACGGTGTAGCCCCAAATGAGAGCCCCCTCGAATATCACGTAGCCGATTAAAGCTAACCCTTGATTAATCTTATCACCGTCAAAGATTAAGACCAAAAAGAGCAGTGAAACAAGTGTTTCATAGATGTGCCACCGTTTACCATTTAAAAAACCAATGATTAGCGGCACTAACGCAATTCCTAAAATAATGAAGTAATTAGGATTTGCGTACGGTTGTAAATTAGGCATTCCCATTTACCTCTTTAATCAACGCTTTACGATCAACCTTACCATTGACGGATAATGGTAAACTTTCTGGATAGACGAAACGTTGGGGAATCATGTAGGCCATTGTATTTTCAGCCAGGGCTGCTTTTAACGTTTTTGTTAATGTCGCATCCCCCACTTGGCCTTCAGCTGGCACGACGTAAGCAATTAATTGCGTTACTTGGTGCGCCTTGTTGTAACGAGGGACCGTGCAAGCGTGTTTCACTTGTGCTAGTTGCCCTAAATGATGATCAATTTCTTCTAGTTCGATCCGATAACCATGCATCTTAACTTGGAAATCAGTCCGCCCTTTGTAGAAGATTAATTGATTGTCATCGGCAACCACTAAGTCTCCTGAATGATAGAAACGTTGGCCATCTTTTTCGAAAAAGGCAGCATTCGTTTTTTCAGGATTATTTAAGTAGCCTTTAGAAACACTAGGGCCACTAATCAATAATTCACCAGGTTGGCCAGGTGCGACTTCGTTGTTTTGTTCATCAACCACAACCGTCTTCGTATCAGCTTTTGTATAACCAATTGGTAACCGATCATACTGTGCTAGAATATCGGCGGTAATTTCAATGCTGGTCATTGCGACCGTTGCTTCTGTTGGGCCGTAAGTATTGAAGACTTTGGCACTTGGGAAGCGTTCGAGTAATTTTTCAGCCGTTTGGTGCGTTAATTCCTCACCACAGAAGACGAATTCACGAAGTTCTGGGTAATGTTCGCTATCAAACGTTGGTGCGAGTAAACAGATTTCAACAAATGATGGTGTTGAAACCCATTCGTTAACCTTCAAGGTTGGCAATACTTCAAATAAAGTCTTGAAGTTGTCCGTAATTTCTTTTTCTAAAATTACTAATATTGCACCTGAGCAAAGCCCTGGATAAAGATTCATGACTGATAAATCAAATGAGTATGGGGCTTGAATTAAGACCCGACTATTATCAGCAACGCCAAACGCTGGGTTAGCCCAGTCGACGAAGCTCAAAAGGTTGCTTTCACTAATTTGAACCCCTTTTGGTAGGCCAGTCGTCCCAGAGGTGAAAATAATATAGAAGTTATCGTCACCTTGCACGCTTTGTTGTGCGTCGTACTCCGTTGCGCCGTTTGCCACAACGTCCACTAATGTCTCTGCTTGGAAGACAGGTATTTCAACATTAATTTGACTAGCTGGTGCCCATGATAGGACAGCTGCTGGCTTAGCAACAGATTCAATTTGTTGAATCCGCTCTGCATCTGAGTGTTGTTCAACCGGAATGTAGGCATGGCCTGCTTTGACGGCGCCTAAGAATGTCGCCACCATTTCGAACTGTTGGCCCCCAAAAACAATCACTGGGGCGCCCTTAGGCAATGCTTGGTCTTGGATAAACGCCGCGATTCGATCGGATGCAACTTTTAAGTCTGCATATGAATACTGCGTTTGACCGTATTGATACGCTACAGTTTGCGGTTGTTCAATCGCAATTGTATCAATTTTTTGAATAATGCTATTTGTCATCACCATTACGCTCCTTCATTAAACTAAAATTCATTATAAATAAATTTAGGGCTACCAATACCACTGTAATCGTACAGGTAGAGTAAAATTAAGAGAATTACAAAATATATAATCGTTCTGCCAATGAAATTGACAACTGGTTTTTGCCAAAAATTAAGGATTTTTTGTCCCATTTTCACCATTTCTTTCTCTTTTTTCTGATTGGTACGCTTTATTACTTTATTAAAGGTACCACACCGATTTAATAACCACCACTAACATTTTTGTCACACATTATTGAGGACTAAAAAAGGACCTGGTAAAGAAATTCTCCCCCTGGTCCTTCAGTTGTTAGAGACGCTTTTCAACGCATGCTTACAATCGTCGTTGTGCTCTAATCAGTATATTTAGCTAATGTTTCCGTTAATTGTTCCTTATTGTGGAAGCCAGTAATTGTTTCGACAACTTGCCCGTCTTTTTTAACGAGCAATGTTGGAATAGCCATGATCCCAAATTTAGCTGGGGTATCAGGGTTGGCATCCACATCCATCTTTGTGAATTTAACCTTATCATTTGTTTGTGCTAATTCTTCAATGACAGGTGATTGCATCCGACAAGGACCACACCAAGTAGCCCAAAAGTCTGTTAAAACAACACCTTGGCTTGTTTCTGCTTCAAAATCTTTATCCGTTAAAACATCTACCATATCCGCACCTCCTATAATCAGTTGTGTAAAACCGATTGCTTACTTTTAGTCTACACTTTTGCCCGCCAAAAAACAATTAAAAAAACTCAAAAGCCGGCATTACCAATGCACTAGCTTCTGAGTTTTTAATTTCAAGACCTTACTTAAACGTCACAATGGTTGCACCATTCCCACCAGCATTAGCGGGTGCATATTCGTACTTCTTCACTTGACGGTTAGCTTGGAGGTATTCTTGAACCCCTTGGCGAATCGCGCCAGTCCCTTTACCATGGACAATCGTGACTTGTTGATAATTAGCTAATAGCGCCGCATCAATGTATTGATCCACTTCGGCCATTGCTTCTTCATAGCGTTTGCCGCGTAAATCCAATTGTGCTTTAACGTGGCGTGCGCCACCGCTATTAACGGTTGTTACATGGCGTTGTGGTCGGTTATCTTCAACGACTTTTTGCTTTTCTAAATCGTCGTTGGCAATCTTCATCTTGATGATGCCCATTTGGACTTCCCAATTTTTCGAGTCGACTTGGCGAATTAAAGTGCCTCGTTGGCCGTAAGACGTGACCAATACGTCATCCCCAACTTTCAGCGTTTGACGCCGCTTAGCCCGTTGAAGCACTTTATTTTTCTTCAAGGTTGTTTCTTGATGTAATTGCCCTAATTCAGCCTTGGCATCGATTAATTGATTTTCCTTAATCTGTGCGCCTTGATTCATCTGCATGTCACGCAATTTAGTGATGACTTTATCCGCTTTGACTTCAGCTTTTTCGACAATCGCATTTGCTTTTTCCTTAGCCTTCGTCATTTCCGTTTCACGATCTTCAAAGAATTGTTGATAAGCTGTTGAGAGTTGTTGATGTAGATCCGTCGCTTCCGTCAATTCATGACGTAGTGCTTGGTATTCTGTTTCAGCCGCTTTACGTTGATTTTCAAGATCGGTAATCATATTGTTCAAATCTTGGCTTTCATCGTTCATTAACTGTTTCGCTTGATCGACGATTGAATTTGGTAAGCCTAGGCGCGTTGAAATATCAAATGCATTACTCCGACCAGGTACCCCAATTAAAAGACGGTACGTTGGCTGTAAAGTCGCCACATCAAATTCCATGCTGGCATTAATTGTTTGTGGTCGATTGTAGCCATAAATCTTCAATTCAGGATAATGGGTTGACGCAACCACGTTGGCTCCGACAATCCCGATTTGATCCAAGATGGCAATCGCTAAAGCGGCCCCTTCTTGCGGATCAGTCCCGGCACCTAATTCATCTAATAGCACCAAACTCCGATCATCAATCTGTTTGAGAATCTGAATGATATTTTCCATGTGTGCTGAGAAAGTACTCAAGTTTTGTTCGATTGATTGTTCGTCACCAATATCAGCAAAGATATCTGAGAAGACACCAACTTGGCTTTCCTCACGCGCAGTAATGAATAACCCTGATTGGGCCATCACTTGGACTAAGCCCAACGTTTTAAGTGTGATGGTTTTACCACCGGTATTCGGACCAGTCACCACAATCGCTTGATAATCCGCACCGATTGCAATATCATTGGCCACGACTTTAGTCGCATCAATTAAAGGATGCCGTGCTTGTTTTAAATCGACATGGTTTTCCGCATTGATTAAAGGTTCCGTTGCTTTTAGAGCTTTCGCAAGTTGGGCCTTAGCATTTACGAAATCAAGTTGACCCAATAATTCAGCATTCGCTAAAATATTGTGGCGTTCAGGCATGATGGCTTCTGATAATTCCGCCAAAATCCGTTCAATTTCTTGTTGCTCTTCAATTTGTAATTGGCGCAAACGGTTATTTAATTCCATAATCGCTTGGGGTTCCATGAATAAGGTTTGACCACTGGCACTTTGATCATGTACCACACCACCAAATTGGCCGCGGTATTCTTGTTTAACAGGAATCACGTAGCGGTCATTACGAATCGTCACGATCGGATCACTTAAATATTTAGCTTTGGCACCGTGTGTGTAGCTGGCCATCCGACTTCTAATCTGGCCTTCTAACTGCTTCAAGCCCGTTCTTAAACCGCGTAACTTGGTTGAAGCAGTATCTAAAATAGCACCATCATCAGCCACCGAACTTCTAATTCGTTCGGTTAATTGTGGTAACGTGACAAATTGCGCTACTAATTCGGGTAAGGCTTTTAATTCGAGTTCGTCTTTTTCAAGGTCATCAAAGAAACGAACCACGGCAGATGTTGCGCGTAAAACGCGCCCGATTTGAGCGAGCTCACTACCGTTTAACATCGCACCGATCTCAATCCGTTTTAAATGTGGTCTGATATTTTCCAGTTGGGGCAACGGAATGCCACCTTTTAACCGTTCGATATCAACGCCATCTTTGGTTTGGTTTAAGCGAATCTGAATCAGATCTGCTTCATTAATCGGTTCTAAAGTTGCTATTTGTTCTTGACCAAATGCTGTAATCGCATAGCCTTGCAACATTTGTTTAATTTTATCGTACTCTAATGTTTTTAATATTTTATGATTCATTTCTGTTAACTCCTTCTAAAAAAGGGGCGACCTTCGTCAGCCCCTTACAACTATGTTAACCAACTATCCACCATTGCGTTACAAGTGAGGTTAATAGTGGTGTTTTAAGCACCATCATCTTAGCAAGCCACGAATGGGCCAACATGTTCTGTAACCCGTCAACTGGTACTAAGGCCAAGACATATAACACTAAGAAAATCCCAATATAGACAACGATGAAGTTTAAAACACCACCTAAAACCTTATTAAAGCGACTGAAAACATACATAAACGTTAACGAGTTCAGTAATAAGCCAATAAAACGAATAATCAGGCCACTGATGAACATCACTAATACAAAGGCCACACCGATATAAAAAGCTTTATCGAGTGATAACCCCACCTTCTGTTGGAAAAAGGCAAAGTAACTTTCTTCTGTTGCCGATGGATACGGCACTAACAAATTCAATTTAGGTCCGAGTGTCTGACTCAATGGAACCGCAATCCAAAAGGCGATAAAATAACCAATTGCATAAACGACCTGTAAGACAATTCCCCGGCGCATCCCAGTATAAACCGCATGTAACAACATTAAGATAATAATTAGACTTAGCATAATTTCCCCTTAACCGCGCTTTTAATTTGATATGATTCATCACTATCAGGCCAACCAGTTATTTCTGGTAACCTGCTTCAGACATCGCAAATAAAATTTGCTACTTCAACTGAACTATTTTATCATGAAATAAGGAGAAGTAGCAATTTTACCATTAATATCTTATTTTACCATTCATTGAGGAGGATGGCGCATGCAAGCTGTGATAAAAATGACCCCAGCGCAATTAAAAACAATTCAACAAACTTATCCGTCCAACCGTCCCCTACCACCTGGTGCCGTTTTTGCCCACCGTGGTAACGGTTTGAACGTTACCGGCTATCGCTCCGGCAAAGTCCTTTTTCAAGGCGCAACAGCCGAAGCAGCCGCCGCTAAATGGGGCCCACTAGCACCTGCCAAGAAAAGTAAGGCTACTAAGGGGTCTGCTAAAGGTGACACACTACCACCCGATTTTGCTAACTGGTCGGTTATCGGCTCAGATGAAGTCGGTAATGGCAGTTACTTTGGCCCACTGACGATTGCCGCCGTCTATGTCAGTCAGGAAAATCTCAGCTTTGTCCGCAATTTAGGCGTCGCTGATTCAAAAACATTAACTGACGCTCAGATTGATCAGATGGCGATTAAAATGATGACCAAACTCCCTTATCATATCGTCAATATCATGCCGCAAAAGTATAACCAAGTTCACGAACAAATGAATATCGAAAAAATGAAGGCGGTCAGCCATAACTTCGCCCTCTTAAAAGTTTTGAAAAAAATCCAACCTGATCAGCCCCAAGGCATTTTAATCGATCAATTCGAACCTCGTGCCACCTACTATCGTTATTTAAAAGACGAACCGGTGGTATTACGAGATAACGTCTACTTTACAACTAAAGCGGAACAGTTTCATCTAGCGGTTGCGGCAGCTTCTATTATTGCCCGCCATCAAGCTAACCTATCAATGATTGAACTTTCCAAACTCGCTGGACGCGATATCCCAGTCGGTGCACACAAATCGATCGACAAAATTGCGGCTGATTTATTGGACCAAGGCGGTTTAGAATACCTAGGCCAATTTGCTAAATTGCATTTTATTAACACCAAAAAAGCACAGGCTTTACGCTCATAATGATAATAGGGACCAAGACGATTTAGCGTCTTGATCCCTATTTTTTTTATAGCATAGCCTCATTAAAACGTGCCTCCCAAGCTAGAGCGGTCACTCTAATAAAACGTGCCATACCAACCTGATTCTTGTGGTTAGCACGTCAGTCAAATAATCGACAGTCTAATTAAAACGTGCCTCCCAAGCTAGATTTCTGCGCTTAGCGCCGGTTGTCAGATTAGCGATATAATCGCTAATCCGACAACCTATGCTAATGCTCAAAATCTGATCAAGCTTGAGAGGCACTCTGTTTTATTGCATATTGTCGTCTGCTAAGAATGTGTTTAGGACTTCTTCTACCATTTCCCATTCTTCATCATCTTCGATTGGGAAGAGATCACCTTGGCTGGCGTCTCCTGCAACGTCTGATGTGAATGCGAAAGCTTGGATGTCGACTTCTTCGTCTTCAGCTGAGCTTGCTGGGTATAATAGGACATATGATTTACCGTAATCTTCAGAATCAAAAGTAAAGAGCACTTGGTATAATTCTTCGTTACCTTGATCATCGATTAAAGTAATTTCTTGTTCTGCTTCTTGGTGGATGTTCTTATTTGTTTCAGTCATTCATCAAAACCCCTTAATATTTAATTATCAAATTCATTAACCGGTTGCTTTAATACCCTTGTTTCGTCAAAGGGCCCTTAGCATCCAAATAATTCTGCAAAATCATTACCGCAGCAAGTTTATCAATCACTTGCTTACGCTTTTTCCGTGAGGTGTCAGCTTGTTCAACTAACATCCGTTCAGCCTGAACAGTTGTTAGTCGTTCATCAATATAATCAACTGGGATCTCTGGGAATAACTCGGTTAACATGGCACCGTATTCCTGTGCTTTAACCGCCCGGGGGCCGATTGAATTATTCATATTCTTAGGTAACCCCAAGACAAAGCCCGTTACTTGGTGCTGTGCAACGAGTTCCTTCACTCGGTCTAAACCAAATTCAGATTCATCTTCATTAATTCTAATGATTTCAACACCTTGGGCGGTCCAACCAAATAAATCGCTCACAGCAATACCGACGGTTCTTGAACCGACATCAAATCCCATTAAGCGCATTATTTAGTATTCCCCTTATCAAGATAGTTCTTCACGAGTTCTTCGATAATCTCATCTCGTTCGTGCTTACGAATTAAGTTACGAGCGTCATTATAGCGTGGAATGTAAGCAGGATCCCCTGATAGCAGGTAGCCGACAATCTGGTTAATTGGATTATAGCCCTTATCTTCTAAAGTTTGGTAGACCGTTACCAATGTTTCATGCACATTCTTAGGACTATTCTTACCAAAATCAAAATGGACTGTTTTATCTAGATTCATCTCTCAACACCTCAACTTTTCGCTACTTATACAACCATATTCTACTCGAAAATCAGTAAAAGTACAACTCGCATCACTCGGTTGTCATAATGCTGAATATCCACTATACCACAATTCAAACGGAACATGCTGTTTTCTGCAAAAAAATAAAGTTGATTAAAAATAATCAACTTTATTTTTTATCTATTAAGCTAAGAATTCTTTAGCAGCTGCCAAAGCATCTGGAATCCCAGCTGGATTTTTACCACCAGCTTGGGCCATATCAGGACGGCCACCACCGCCACCACCAACAAGTGGGGCGATTTGTTTGATTAAGTCACCAGCTTTGATCCCAGCTTTAATTGCATCAGGAGCTACTGCCACAATCAAACTAACCTTGTCACCCGCAACAGTTGCGAGCACTAAGACGTCTGAAATTTGTTTTTGTTGCCATTGATCTGCTAATTGCCGTAATTCATTCATCCCGGCAACCTTTGCATCTGCTGCCACTAAGCGCCATTGACCTGCTTCAACAACATTTTCAAAAACATTGCCGGCTTGTTCTTGCGCAAATTTAGCTTTTAATTGTTCATTTTCTTTTTGTTCTGCTTTTAAATCAGCTTGTAATTGTTGAATCTTCTTAGGAAGATCCTTTGTTTGTGCAACTTTTAATTCACTAGCTAATTCATTTAAAAGCACTTGTTTGTCATTTAAATATTTAAAGGCTGCCTTAGAAGTAACGGCTTCAATCCGACGTGTGCCGGCGCCAATACCTGATTCACTGGTAATCTTGAACAAGCCAAGATCTGAGGTGTTATTAGCATGTGTCCCACCACAAAGTTCCATTGAGTAATCCCCAATTTGAACAACACGAACTGTTTTACCATATTTTTCAGTAAAGAGCGCGATGGCCCCCATTTTTTTAGCCGTTTCAATATCAGTTTCAACTGTATTAACTGGAAGAGCTGCCCAAATCTTATCGTTTACGATTTGTTCCACTTCGGCTAATTGGTCTGGTGTCACTTGGCCCAGGTTAGTGAAATCAAAACGTAAGTAATCAGGTTCCACTAATGAACCAGCTTGATGGGTATGTTCGCCCAATACATCTCTTAATGCTTGATCCAATAAATGGGTTGCCGTATGGTTCTTAACAACGCCGCCTCTGAAGGTTGGATCAACAGATAAGGTATAGTGGACGCCACTGATCATTTCTTTTAACACTTTAACAGTGTGTAAAGGTTGGCCATTTGGTGCGTATTGAACGTCTGTCACTTCAGCAACCACTTGACCGGCAAGGTTCTTGATAATCCCTTGATCAGCCACTTGGCCCCCCATTTCAGCGTAAAACGGTGTTGCTTCAAAGACTAATTGCGCAACGCCGGTTGTCACACTTTCTTGTTCAGCATTATCTTGAATGATATCTGCTAGACGACTTTCAGTTTCTAATTCGCTGTAACCTGTAAATTCACTCTTAGTCTTGATGTTTAATAAGACTTCGTTTTGTGAGCCCATTGATTGTTCATCGCTCCGTGCATTACGAGCACGTGCTTTTTGAGCAGCCATTTCCTTTTCAAAACCAGCTTGATCAACGGTTAAACCTTCATCTTCAGCATATTCAGTTGTTAATTCGATTGGGAAACCAAATGTATCAAAGAGTTTGAAAGCATCTGCGCCGTTAATTTCAGTTTCGTTTTCAGCTTTAACGGCTTCGATTGTTTGGTTTAATAAGCGTAACCCATCATTTAAAGTTTCGCGGAAACGATCTTCTTCAGAACGAATCACTTTTTCAATGAAGTCTTTTTGTTCTAGGACGTCTGGGTAATAGCTGTGCATAATTTCGCCAACGATTGGGACTAATTTGTACATGAAAGCGTCGTTGATGCCTAACTTCTTACCGTTTAAGATGGCCCGACGGATTAAACGACGGAGCACATAACCGCGTCCTTCGTTAGCTGGCATTGCGCCATCGCCAATCGCAAAGGTAACTGCCCGTGCGTGATCGGCGATAATCTTAAATGAAATATCGTCAGCGGCATTTTGACCGTATTGTTTATGGTCACTCATTGCAGCTGTGGCTTCAATCAATGGCATAAATAAATCTGTTTCAAAGTTAGTTGGGGCTTCTTGAATCACTGAGACAAGTCGTTCAAGACCCATCCCCGTATCAATATTTTTATGCGGTTGTTCGACATATTCACCGTTTGGTAAGTGATTAAATTCTGAGAACACGATATTCCAAACTTCGAGATAACGTTCATTTTCGCCGCCAGGGTAGTTTTCAGGATCGTCTTCACTGACATTGTTGAAGCTTTGACCACGATCGTAGAAAATTTCTGAATCGGGACCACATGGGCCTTCACCGATATCCCAGAAATTATCTTCCACTTCGATAATTCGGTCTTCTGCTAAACCAACTTTTTCGTGCCAGATGCGGTGCGCATCCTTATCCTTAGGATAAACCGTCACGTAAAGTTTTTCAGGATCTAAACCAATCCACTTGTCGCTTGTTAAGAATTCCCAAGCCCAAGGAATAGCATCTTCTTTAAAGTAATCACCAACAGAGAAGTTACCGAGCATTTCGAAGAAGGTATGATGACGGGCAGTCTTACCAACGTTTTCGATATCGTTTGTCCGAATACTCTTTTGTGCATTTGTAATCCGCGGATTATTAGGCACAACACGGCCATCAAAATATTTCTTCAAAGTGGCAACCCCAGAGTTAATCCATAATAACGTTGGATCTTCGTCTGGAATCAATGAGGCACTTGGTTCAACATCATGGCCTTTTTCTTTAAAAAAGTCTAAAAACATTTGGCGCACTTGGGCGCTTGTGAGTTGTTTCATATCATTCTCTCCTTAAAAAAATAAAACACCGCTGCAAATTCAAGGACGCAAAAGCGCGGTACCACCTTGATTGCAACGATGTTAGTCGTTAACCTCTTTATGAGTTTATTCAATTATTTAGGCGTTGGGGAGCGCGTCAATCCGTCGTCAACACCTCTCAGTCAAGGGTGTTGTTCCTGTCGTTCTAGTGATTAACGTATATCCCAGCACTTCAAAAGTATAGAAAATAATCCGCCACTTGTCAACTACTCGAGTGCAACAGTGATTGTGCGCCGATAACGCGTCGCAAGATCGGTATTGCCCATCAACGCAGTTGGCACGCCTGATTCATAAAATGGCGAGCTTGGTAACTGACGTTCAAGTTGATAGCGACCACCAGTGACACACGGCCCACCTTTGTAAATAAGTGGATCCGTCGTTAATTCATAAGCCTGTTGGTCAGCCGTAAAATCTAAGCCAAACGAAGCCGCTGATTCAGCCGTTGCTTGTGGTAGATGGTTGCCACTTGGCCATAAAGTCGGCACACCCGCACCTCTTAACCATTCGTACTGATCAACACTGACAAAGTCATAGCCTTGTTGCCGCAATGTTTGTCTGAGTTGTTGTTCCGTGAAAGTCGTTTTCTCAAAAACCTGATAAACTTGTTGGTCTGCCAAAAGCCGTAACACTAAGTGCGCCGTTTCTAACAACGGTGTCTCAGGCTGCGTTCGGTATAACCCATTTTGAATCTCAGCTTGAAAACGGCTGAAGAATAGTTGGTTGCCTGTAAAATGCCTTGTAATTGGTGAATAGCGGCCTTGCGCTAACCAGCCACTTGGGACGGATTCTCGCGCCACCAGTAACGCTGGCATATTAACAATCCGACTCGGCGTGGTGAGTTGGTCAACATACGCATCTACATCAGCCTTATCTGCCCAAAGTTGACCCTCGTTAGCAGCCAGTTGCCGATTGGTTTGTGCAAACCATTCACTCGGTGCCAGCTTATCCGCACCCAATGACCAACCTAAACTAACGGCTGATTGTGCCGGAATGAAGACGAACTGTTCACCAGAAAACCAAGCACTATATGTCTTAAATGTTAGTCGACCAGCCTGCACCACTTCCGGTTGAATCCCTTCAATGGCGACAAGTGGGCTGACAAAATACCGTAAAACCTGGCCAAAATTAGCACGCCGGGCTTGTTCCGATAATTGTAACCAATTTGGTAATTGCAAGTCATTTTCATGTACCATGACAACACCTCATTTATAAACTCATTAGCGATTATTATTTTTGATTTTGTTTTTTATTATTACGTTTACGTTCACGCATTTCAACACGTTGTTCAATCCGACGTTTTTGACGCACATCCTTTTGGATTGCTTCTTTAATCTTTTTCTTGTAACCAGGCTTACGCTTGATTTTGGCCTTTTTAACAAAGCCCTTCAAGTTAACGTCTAATTCATGAGTTGTTGCAACCCGTTTTTTACGACGGTTACGGTCATAAGAAGTCACCAATTCGCCATCTTTAAAGGCTTTTGGTGTGAACTTAATTCCCATTGCTTCGATTTGTGCAACAGCTTGTTCGTCATCTGGACCATAAAGTGTAATCGCAGTGCCCTTAAGACCGTTCCGACCTGTCCGACCAACACGATGCACGAAGAATTCTAAATCTTCGCGTGGCACTTCGGCATTGATGACCATGCTAATCCCTTCGATATCAATCCCACGAGCGGCTAAATCAGTCGCAACAACGTATTGATAATCGAGGTTATGAACTTCCTTCATAATCCGTTTCCGTTGACGTGGTGGAATATCGCCATGAATCTTAGCGACCTTCAAACCTTGTGATTGGAGGTAATGATGGATGTCATCAACCTTGCTCTTGGTATTTGCAAAGATCAAGACCATGAATGGATGGCCCATTGTAATTAATGAATAGATTGTTTGATTGAGGGCTTTGCCCTTAGTTGGCACCAACCAGTTTTCAATCGTTGGGCTAATGATCGTTTCATTTTTCACTTCTTCAATTACTGGGTTATGCATGTATTTTTGTAAGAATGGTTGTAATTTATCAGGAATCGTTGCTGAGAAGACCATCATTTGTAAGTCTTCTGGTAAACGGCTCGCAATATTATCAACTGGCTTCAAAAAGCCCATATCAAGCGTCATATCAGCTTCATCAATGACTAATGTTTTAGCTGTATAAATCTTAAGTGCCTTACTTGTAATCAAATCTAAAATCCGACCAGGTGTCCCAATCACGATTTGTGGTTGGTGTTGTTGTAATTTTTCGATTTGACGTTGTTTATCAGTCCCACCAACGTAGCGACCAATCCGAATATCACCAGTCATATGCTTTGTGATTAATTCAGCGGCCGTATAAATTTGGTAAGCCAATTCCCGACTAGGGGCTGTGATGACGATTTGAACTTCGTCTTTTTCAGGGACTAACTTATTTAAAAGTGGTAATAAGAAGGCATGTGTCTTCCCGCTCCCTGTTTGTGATTGTCCGATAACACTCTTACCAGCGTTGATGGCTGGAATTACACGGCGTTGAACCGCCGTTGGTTTTGTAAAGTGCATCTCGTCTAAAGCCGTAATGATTTCTGGTTTTAGATTAAATTGTGTAAATTGATTATCCATAAAGTCCTGCTTTCTATTGTTTAAATCCGTCAAAAAAGTATCTGTTACTGTGCTGTGTAATCAGCGGCAAGCGCTGATAATGCCGTAATAATCGTGTCAATTTCAGCTTGATCAGCTGCTTTGGCCCCGCTGGCAAGCGGATGCCCACCGCCGTCATGTTGCTTAGCCAACTCATTAATGATTGGCCCTTTAGAACGGAAGTGGACGCGATAAGTGCCATCGTCTTGTTGGACAAAAATGACCCACGTTAACACACCTTTTAACCGACCAGGTGTGCCGACAATTGAATGAACCTGTTGGGCTGATACATTCAAACGTTTTTGCGTTTCTTGGTCCACAACCAGATAAGCCACTTGGTCGTCATTAACCTGCAATTGATCAAATAAATAACCTTGTAACTTCGCTTGTTCGAGTGTAATCTCGTTCATCCGTTGGTTAATCTTATCATGTTGAATGTCAAACGTCATTAGTTGCGCGGCACATGTCATTGTGTGCGGTGTCGTTGAATTAAACATGAAGCGCCCAGTATCGCCCACAATCCCGGCGTAAAGCACACGAGCAGCTGCTTGATTCAATTGTAATTGGCCTTGGCTATCATTGATCATATCGACAATAATTTCGGAAGTGCTAGAAGCATCCGGTAATACCCAATTTAAATCACCATAGGGTTCATCGTTAGGATGATGATCAATTTTAATCAAGTAAGCACCTTGGTTATAATCTTCGCCACTAATCCGGGGCGTGTTGGCAGCATCAGTTGTAATCACCAAAGCGCCTTGGTATAAAGCCGGATCAATTGGCTGTGCATTGGCTAACCAAGCTAAGTTGCCGGTATCACTACCGACTTGGTAAACCTTTTTATCAGGGTAGCTATTACGAATCACTTCAGCCAAACCAACTTGCGAACCAATCGCATCTGGATCTGGATTGACATGGCGATGAATAATAATCGTTTGATAAGCTTTAATTTTAGCAATAATTTGTTCTGGAATAGTCATTGATTAACCTCTTTCTAAAATTTGGCAGGTCACAATTGCTTTGGCAACAATGACGTGATTGGCATAAACATCGACATCAATTTTAGCGGAACGCCGGCCAATCTCTAATATCCGCGGTAAAATCTGAATCTGACTTTCAATTTGGATTAAGCGCAGATAATGCAAATTAATCTGTTCAATCATTGAATGGCGTTGATGTGTCGCCTGCAACATACGCTGACAAGCGGCCGAAACGGCTTCACTCAAGACACCAAACGAAATCGTCCCTAAGTTATTGGTCATTTGCGGGCTCACTTCAAACTGGTATGCAGCCGAATAAAATTCGGGGAAGCTCTCACTAGGGTGCAGTAGTTCGATAATTTGGTCATAGAAAGTCTCGGCCACTTGCGGTTGTCGTTGGGCCGTTTGCATATTACTCATCACGTCTTGGCGCGTGATAATCCCCTCTAATTCAAGGTTATCAGCAACCACCGGCATGATTTCCAAACTATTCCAAGTCATCGCATGTCCGACACTGGCAATACTCATATACTTCTTAACACTCGCAGGTTCTTTAGTCATCACCTTATCAAGCGTCATCGAAGCTGGTTTATCCAAAATATCCTTCACCGTGACAATCCCGACTAAGCGCCGGTGTTCATTAATCACAGGGAAGCGTGAATGTTTAACCGCGGCACTCAATTTCTTGTAATCGCCGACCGTATCAGTCGCCAATAATGAGTATGTTTCTGAAAATGGGCGATAGATTGAAGCAACCGTCGTAATTTCCTTTTTGATTAATTGGTCGGTTAATGCCCGGTTAATCAACGTCGCAACGGTATACGTATCGTAAGTCGTTTGCAAGATGGGCAATGCTAGCTCGTTAGCAAGTGCAATCACTTCATCTGAGGTGTGAAAGCCACCCGTGATTAAAACCGCCGCGCCATTTTCCAACGCTAATCGTTGCACATCGATTCGATCACCAACAATCAATAATGATTTCGGCGTGATATACCGGGTAATGGCTGCTAACTGCATCGCACCAATTACGAACTTATCCAACAACTTATTCAAGCCATCTTTGCCACCTAAAACTTCACCATCGATAACTTGAACAATCTCGGCAAAAGTCAGGTTTTCAATCTTACCTTTTAATTTTTGTTCAATTCGAATCGTACCGACCCGTTCAATCGTGCTGACCAAGCCGTTATTTTCGGCGGCCTTAATTGCCCGATAAGCCGTCCCTTCACTAACCGCTAGCGTCTTGGCAATTGAGCGCACCGAAATTTTATCGCCAATTGGCAAATTCTCAATGTACATTAATATTTGATCATGCTTCGTTGCCACTCAAACACCACCGCCGTTTCCGCTTAGTTAATCCTATTTTGCGCCAATTCGACTATTAGCCCATTTTCATAGTTACTTACAGTATATCGGTTTTACGCGTCAAAGACAAAGTAATCTCATCAATCATTTTCCCAATCATAAAGTGGGAGCGTTATATTTTCAAAAGTCTGAGGTGCTAAATTGGTCACGGTAATCCCTAACAAGCGAATTCCAACTTCCGCCTGCCCGATTGATTGCCAAATTTGGTTGGCAATTGCCTCTAATTCAGCTGCATTCCCGACATATTCGCCAAGTGTTTTGCGTTTGGTAATTGTTTCGTATTGCCGATTACGCACTTTTAAAACGACTGTTAAACCGTGTTTTTGATTTTTGCGCAGCCGTTGTGCTAATTCAACCGCCAAGCTTTTCAGTTGGGCCTGCACTTGTTCTTCGCTAATCAACGGTTGTCCGTAAGTATGTTCGTTACCGATTGATTTACGTTCTCGTTGGTATTCGACTGGCCGGTTATCAATCCCCCGCACATGGCGATATAACCCATAACCCAACTTGCCAAAATGTTGCATCAAAAACATTTCCGATTGCGCCAATAAATCAGCACCGGTCATAATGCCTAAATCCTGCATCTTCGGCACCGTCTTTTGACCAACCCCTCTAAATTTTTCAATCGGCAATCGGCTTAAAAAGGCGATTGCTTGTTCCGGCAAAACCAGTGTTCGACCAGCCGGTTTACGGTAATCAGAAGCCATCTTCGCTAAAAATTTATTGTAGGAAATTCCGGCGGAACTGACCAATTGCGTTTCTTCTAAAATCGCCTTTTGCAAGTAAGCGACCACTTCAATCGTGTGCGTTAATCCCAACTTATTTTCAGTAACGTCTAAATAAGCTTCATCAAAGGCAATCGGTTCAATCTTATCGGTCACCGTATGAAAAATATCGTGAATCTGTGCCGAAACGGATTGATACAGCGGAAAGTTTGGTGTCTTAAAAACGGCTTGGTGTTTAGGAATTAATTCGGCAGCCTTTTGGGCACTCATCGCCGAATGCACACCGTATTGGCGAGCAACGTAATTGGCCGTTGTCACGACCCCTTTGCCCCCTGTATCACTCGGATCACGGGCAATAATCAACGGCTTTTGGCGTAAGTCGGGCTGCTCACGTTCTTCAATAGAGGCGTAAAAAGCATCCATATCAATATGAATAATCTTGCGACTTGTATCATTTTCCAACGGAATTTTAAATAATTCAGCCATTTTACACCTCCACTTTCACGCGATAAGAAAAGCCTGGTATGAATGGCTTCACACGCAGACTTCTCGGCAATTCTTATTTTTTTGTTTGAGTTGGATCAAAAATCCATTTGGCATCCGTTGAAGCCAATAAATCCGTCGCTTCTTTAGGGCCCATCGAACCGATTGAATACGTAGGAAGCGGTGTTTGATCTGCATCCCAAACTTGGCGAATCGCATCGACAAATTGCCATGAAGCAGCCAATTCATGCCAATGCGTAAAGTTTGTGCCATCGCCATTTAACGCTTCTAAAATCAAACGTTCATAAGCTTCTGGACTGTCAGCTAACATTTGTTTGTCGTATTGATAATTCAATTGGTCGGGTTTCAATGAGAAACCTTGACCGACTTCCTTACCATTAATCGTTAATGAGAAGCCTTGTTCTGGTTCCACATAGATGGTTAAGACATCTGGTGCCATTGCTGAGCGGTCTGATTTATCATCAGCAAAAATGTTGACCCCGGTCTTCTTGAAGACAATGTTGATTTGGGTTTCCTTGCGCGCTAAACGTTTCCCGGTCCGAACATAAAACGGCACGCCACACCAACGTTCGTTGTCAATCATCACTTTACCAGCAACAAACGTTTCGGTTTGTGAATCTGGTGCCACGTTAGTTTCTTGGCGATAACCCGGTTTGTTTTCACCATCGACCGTTGTTTCAGCGTATTGCGCACGGACAAAGTTTTGTTTAATCTCTGCTGGTGAATAAGGTTGGATACTTCTGAACAGACGTGTCTTTTCGCGTTGCACATCTTCTGCTGAGAAGTTAACTGGGACTTCCATTGCCAACATCCCAATGACTTGCATGATATGGTTTTGGAACATATCGCGCAAAGCACCAGATGTTTCGTAATAGCCAGCCCGTTCTTCAACCCCAACTGATTCAGCTAACGTAATTTGCACGTTATCGATGAATTGATTATTCCAAACACCACTCAATAGACCATTACCGAAACGTAAAGCAACGATGTTTTGAATCATTTCCTTACCTAAATAATGATCAATTCGATAAATTTGGTTTTCATCAAAAGTTTGAGTTAATTCTTGATTGAGTGCTTTGGCACTTTCATAATCACGACCAAATGGTTTTTCAATAATTAAACGGTTGAACCCATCTGCGGTCAATAAAGCTTCTGACCCTAAATGACTCGCAATTGTCCCGAAATAACGGGGTGACATTGCCATATAATAGATGCGGTTTTGGTTTAATTGGTACTTATCATCTAATTTCGCTGCTAATGCCTTCAGTGTTTCATAATGTTCAGCATCCGTAACGTCATGCGATTGATAATAGAAGTGACTAGTAAAAGTTTGTTTCGTTTCGTCATCTTCTTCAAAACCTTCTAGAGAGGCCATCACGATTTCGTGGTAATGTTCATCCGTCCAAGGTCGTCTAGCGGTGCCAATCACTGCGAAGCTTTCTTTTAAGTACCCCTTACGATATAGGTTAAAAAGGGCTGGATATAATTTGCGTTGTGCTAAATCTCCCGAGCCACCAAATATAATAAATAATGCTGCTAAATCTGAGCGCATGTTCACACCACTTTCTTTATTAATCTGCTGCAATTGGCGTCACAAAAATGTGTTGCGCCGCTTTAATGCCAACTTGAATTTCAGTTTGCTGTGTTTCGTCCATCACGGTAATGGGGCTTTCAAAAAGGCCCACCTTCGTCAAGGTCACAGTATCGCCAACTGTCAAGCCGATTTCTAATGTGTATTTCAATAAATCATTATCATCTAGTACCCGTTCAATCACTGCTTTTTCGCCAACTTCAAGGTCGACTAACGCGTGATGGCTCTGTTGTTCAAACTCACCCTTGGCATTGGGAATAATCCCACCGTGCGGGCATCGTTTTGGATGACCTAGAAAATCGGCTAAGCGTTCAGCCAAGTCGTGGTTGGTCACATGTTCGAGTTGCTCCGCCTCTGGATGAACGGTATTAAATTGATAATGTAACTTGTCGACTAGAAAAACTTCCCACAAGCGATGATTGCGCACTAATAGCGCTGCTTCTCTAGCACCTTCACTTGTCAATTGAATCCCTTGATAGGGTGTGTGGTTGACGTAATTCTCTTTCACTAATTTGTTGACCATCTCCGTGACTGATGCTGCCGAAACGTTCAATCCCGCTAGAATTTCCTTATTGGTAACTTTTTTTGCGTCGCCACCAAGTTCAAAAATAATTTTTAAATAGTCTTCTTTATTGGGTGTCATTGCCATCCCGATCCTTAATCAAGTTTGTCGACAAACTTTTCTCAGTTCTCCCTGAATTAAATGAATGTCTACCCTCTATTATGCCCTATTTTGGATAATATTAATACTCTCAAGCTTAAATTTAAGCAATATAAAAAGGATTAAGCCCTTCTTGTTCAGCTTAACCCTTTTGTTTCATTTATTTTAAAATTCTGCCTCTAAAATGCCTTTTAATTCTTTAATCAATGGTTCTTTTGGATTTGTAACAGTACAGTTGTCTTCATAAGCTAATTCAGCTAACTCATCCACATGTTGCTTGAAGTCCGCCTTTGTGACGCCATTAGCTTTCAAACTCATTTGAATACCGACACTTTCGGCCAATTCAGTCACTGCATTTGCATAAGCTTCAACAAGTTCTGCTGTCGTATTACCCTTCAACCCAATATAACGTGCGATTTCGGCGTAATCTTCATCAGCTCTGAAGTAACTATATTTAGCCCAGAGTGCCCGTTTGGTTGGCGTTGTCGCATTATAGCGGATAACATGCGGCATCGTGATGGCAATCATTAAACCGTGAGGTAAGTTGAACGCCCCGCCTAATTTATGTGCCAGTGAATGGTTGATGCCTAATAACGCATTCGCAAAGGCCATCCCCGCCATTGTTGAGGCATCGTGCATGTTACCTTTGGCCGTAATATCGCCATCGTAACTAGCCTTCAAGTTATCAAAAACTAATTTAATCGCCTGTAAACTAAGCCCCTTCGTGTAGTTAGAAGCCATTGTTGATACGTAACTTTCAGTCGCATGACAGAGCACATCCAACCCAGTGTGTGCAACAACTCGTGGTGGCACACTCTCGACAAATTGACTGTCAACAATCGCAACGTCTGGTGTCAATGCATAATCTGCCAATGGGTATTTAATATGGGTTTCACTATCAGTAATCACCGCAAAAGGTGTTACTTCTGAACCCGTCCCAGAAGTCGTTGGGATACAGATTAACTTCGTTTTGTTAAGTTTAGGGAACTTGTAAGTCCGTTTGCGAATGTCTAAGAATTTTTGTTTTGCGCCAAAGAAGTCGGCTTCTTCTGAATCATAGAACAACCACATTCCTTTAGCAGCATCCATGACAGAACCGCCACCAATTGCGACGATTGCATCTGGTTCAAAACTCCGCATCGCTGCAGCACCCTTATAAATCGTGTTGGTTGATGGATCTGGTTCAACATCTGAGAAGATTTGCATTTGAACGTCATTCGCCCGTTTAGCTAACACTTCTTCAACAATCCGGACATAACCAAGGTTAACCATCCCTTGATCAGCGACGATAAAAACCTTATTTAAATCAGCCATCTTTTCTAAATAGTTGACCGAATTTTTTTCAAAATAGATTTTGCTTGGCAATTTGACCCATTGCATATTATTGCGGCGTTTCGCCAATGTTTTAATATTCAATAAGTCGATTGTTGAGACGTTATGTGAAATTGAGTTATGCCCATAAGAGCCACAGCCAAGTGTTAATGATGGAATCATTTCGTTGTATAAATCACCAATCCCACCTTGGGCAGATGGTGTATTGACCAATACACGACAAGCCTTCATCCGTCTTGCAAATTCTAATGGTAACGCATCGTCAGTCGTATGCAATGATGCTGTGTGGCCCAAGCCACCCAGATCAAGCATCGCCTCGCATAATGCCAACCCATCTTCACGGTCTTTAGCTTTAATCATCGCTAAGACTGGTGATAATTTTTCATGTGAAAGTGGATATTGATGACCAACACCCTTGATTTCAGCAATTAAAACGGGTGTATCTTCTGGAATATCAATCCCAGCTAACTTAGCAATATTAGCAGCTGATTGACCAGGAATTGCTGGCCGCACAGCGTTTTTAGCTGGATCAATAATTGCTTCGTTTAAAGCTGGTAATTCACTTGCTTTAGCAAAATAGACACCTTGTGCTTGGAATTCTTTTTTAACTTCGTTGTAGATTTTAGCATCGACAATCACCGCTTGTTCTGATGCGCAGATCATCCCATTATCAAATGATTTCGATAAAATTAAATCATTGACTGCTTGTTTGATATTGGCTGATTCTTCGATATAAGCTGGTGCGTTACCAGCCCCAACCCCTAATGCTGGTTTCCCAGTTGAATAAGCAGCCTTGACCATCCCTGGTCCACCAGTTGCTAGGACCGTTGCAATGCCGGTATGATTCATCAAAGCTTGGGTGGCTGCCAAACTAGGTTCTTCAATGAATAATAACGCGTCAGCTGGTAAGCCAGCTTTAACGGCTTCTTCTTTAATAACTTCTAGTGCTCTGGCAGAACATTTTTGAGCATTGGGATGAAAAGCAAAGATGATTGGATTCCGTGTTTTAATGGCAATCTCTGCCTTAAAAATTGTGGTTGAAGTTGGGTTGGTAACAGGTGTTACCCCAGCAATGACCCCGACTGGTTCCGCAATCTTAGTAATCCCATGTTCAGGATCTTCTTCAATGACACCAACTGTCTTATTATCTTTAATCGCGTGCCAAATTTCTTCCGTTGCAAAAATATTTTTAATGGCTTTATCTTCATAAATCCCACGACCTGTTTCTTCAACGGCCATTTTAGCTAATTCCATATGATGATCAAGGCCGGCAATCGCCATTTGGTGGACAATATGATCCACCTTTGCTTGATCGAATGTTTCCATGATTTTAAGTGCTTCATGGGCCCGTGTGACTAAATCCGTCACCATCTTATCCACTTCAGATACCGCATCAACAACCGCTTTAACGCCTTCTTTTTTAACCATCAGGAATGCCTCCGTAATTTTTATATGTGATTTAATTAACAAAGAAAGCATAACGCATTTGAAACCGTTTGTAAACCATTATTGTGATTTTTTTAACAGATTAAAAACACCAATTTAACACATCAAATTCATAATAGCCTATCACATCACCGCTGATTGTATTTAAAATCACTAATACCAATCACAAAAAAAGCATGGCTAATTTTTCTATCGCTAGAAAATTAACCACGCTTTTTAAATTACTATTTTGTTTCTTCTTTTGTTTCGTCAACCGTTTCTTCAACAACTGTTTCTGTTGCCTTAGCAGTTGGTTCAACTGTCCGGATAGCACTTAAGTTAAACTTAAGGTAAACGCCATCGCAATCTAAAACAACAATTTTAGTATCGTTATTCACTGAGTCAATAACACCGTGTAAACCACCAATTGTTACGACTTGGTCACCTTTTTTCATTTGGTTAACCATTTCTTGATGTTTTTGTTGTTGTTTCTTTTGTGGCCGCATAACCATGAAATACATCATGACCATCATCAAAACAAGGATGATTAAGAAACTTGAGTTGCCGCCAAATGGATTGGCACCTAATACTAGGTTTAACATTTAAAATACCTCTTTTCGTTATTTATCTACTAATCAACTTTAGCAGACTTATCGCCTAACTTCCAGTGATTCGCTAGAAATTACGGCCGTTATTTTCGTTATAGCCGTATTCTTCGAAGAATGCTTCTCTGAATTCCAATAAGTTATCTTGTTCAATCGCATCTTGCACTTGGTGCATCAAGTTGATCAAGAAGTATAAGTTATGGTAACTCGTTAAATGAATCCCAAAAGTTTCATCCGCTTTGATTAAATGACGGATGTAAGCCCGTGTGTAATTCTTGCAGACATAACAGTCACATTTTGGATCTAGTGGTCTGAAATCTTCAGAATATTTCGCGTTCTTAACCACTAAACGGCCTTGAGACGTCATCGTTGTTCCGTTACGCGCAATCCGAGTTGGTAACACGCAATCAAACATATCGACACCCCGAATGACACCATCAATCAACGCATCTGGTGAGCCAACGCCCATCAAATAACGTGGTTTGTCTTCAGGCAACATCGGTGTTGTAAAATCAAGAACCCGGTTCATTTCACCTTTTGATTCACCAACTGAAAGACCACCGATAGAATAGCCAGGAAAATCCATCCCCACTAAATCACGTGCACTTTGGCGACGTAGGTCTTCAAAACCGGCCCCTTGGACAATCCCAAATAAGCCTTGTGTGACTGGGTTTTGATGCGCAATTAAGCCTCGTTCAGCCCAACGTGAAGTCCGTTCAACTGATTTTTTAACGTAGTCATAGCTTTCGAAGAATGGTGGACATTCATCAAAACTCATCATAATATCTGCGCCCAAAGCATTTTCAACATGAATTGCTTTTTCAGGTGATAGGAATAGTTTTTCACCATTCAAATGACTCTTGAAGGCCACCCCTTCTTCACTGATATCACGCAATTTCGCTAATGAGAAGACTTGGAAACCACCTGAATCGGTTAAGACACCCCGATCCCAGTTCATGAATTTATGCAAACCGCCTGCTTTTTCGACGATATCTTCACCAGGGCGTAACCATAGATGATAAGTATTCGACAAAATAATGCCGGCACCCATTTCTTTCAAATCTTCAGGGGCCATTGTTTTAACGCTGGCTTGGGTCCCCACCGGCATAAACATCGGTGTTTTAAAAGTCCCGTGCGGTGTTACAATTTCGCCTAAGCGCGCGCCTGTATGTTTTTCTTTTTTGATTAAACGATACTTGATCGCTGGTTCCATTTAATCGACTCCAATTCTAGAATTTCTACTTGCTTCATTCTATCAGACTTTAGTGATTAAGCAAGAAAACACGTTATTTCTCTACGTGATTTTACGAATAAATTAGGACTTGTAAGACTAACATGGCCCCACCAAAAGTCAGCACAAAAGCGACTACTGGCCAAACGAATCGTAACCAGTGAGCGTATTTAACATCTAACATTTGTAAGGTGGCCATTACCAAGCCAGTTGGTGCCAAGAACAACATTGCGTATTGCCCAAATTGATAGGCCGTTACCACAACAAATCGGGGAATATTAACCGTATCTGCTAACGGTGCTAAAATCGGCATCGATAAGACGGCTAGTCCCGAAGAAGATGGAACGATAAAGCCAAGCACGAAGAATATCACTAACATGATCAAAATAAAAATCGGACCACTAACATGTGCGACTAATGATGACGAATATTGTAATAAGGTATCTGAAATCATCCCTTCATTCATAATCAAGTTAATCCCTCGCGCAAGACCAATAATGAGCGAGACGCCCACTAAACTAGAAGCACCGTTCACAAAAGCGTCGATAACCCCTTTTTCGCCAATGCCTTCTGGTCCTGTCGCGGTTAAAAACATGATGATAATCGCAAACGTTAAAAATGACGCCGCCATCGTTGGGAACCACCACCCTTGAGACATAACGCCCCAGACCATAATCGGGAAGGTCACCACAAATAAGACCAGAATTAATTTCTTCCGCCAGGTAAAAACGGCTTTTGACTGCGTCCCCTCAGATGTAATTGCCCACATCTTATCAAAAGCATCGTGATCTTCATATGAATACGATTGGGTCGGATCAGCCTTGACCTTTTTAGAATAGCGATAGAGATAATAAATGACAAAAATGGCCCCTACGATACAGCCACCAACTCGCCACAACAAGCCTTCCGTGAAACTAATACCCGCGGCGTTAGAAGCAATCACGACTGAAAAGGGATTAATCGTCGAGAAAGTCGTGCCAATTGAACTGGCAAGGAAAATCGCCCCCACACAAACAATCGAATCGTACCCCATCGCAATAAAGACCGGTACTAAAATTGGATAAAAGGCCACCGCCTCTTCTTCAATCCCACATAAAGTCCCGCCTAGAACCATGAGAATCGCGACGAAAAAGATTAACAAAAATTCGTGACCTTTTGTTTTCTTGGTTAAGGCCAACAGCCCCGACTCAAATGCGCCGCTAGCCTTGACCGTGCCAATCAAGCCCCCTAATACTAAAATAAAAACCATAATATCGACAGCTTCAACGGTCCCACGAACCATACTGTTAGGAACAGCTGCTAAACTGGCCGGCCGTTGTTTCAATCTTTGGTAGGTATTGGGAATCGATACGGCTGCATTAATACTGCCAGAAGTAAATTGACTAATTTTGATTTTAACGCCGAGTCGGTCTAATGATGCCTGTGTTGCTGGCACCTTTTCAACTTGACCTGATGGTTTTGTCACGACCAGTTGCGTACTCTTTTGGTCATACGATAACTTCGCGTAAGATCCTGACGGCACAACCCACGTCGCCATCACCGCGACCACTGTCAGTATGAAGAGGATCACAAAAGCCCCCGGCATTTTAAGTTTAAACCGCTTCTTAGTCTTGATTATTTCAGCATCATTCATCATGCCATCTCCTTTTTTAATACACTCCTTTAAAACGTTTACAATGATTGGCACATAAAAACCCATAATAGTCGTCTTTTAAGACGATTTATTATGGGCTTTTAAACTTAATCTCGAGACGAAGTGCCCCTTAATTTTTACGCCAAGTCATCTTTAAAGAAGGCTTTTTCAAACCGAAATTCTTTATGCTCATAACTCAGCAGTTTTTGGGCAGCCAATTGTTTAACAATTTGGCCCGCTGTTTCACGGGTAGTCCCACTCATTGTCGCTAATTCCTTCACCGTAATTGGATACGGAATATATGAGCGGCCGCACCGTAGCGGTTCACCTAAGTTAATTTCAAATATTTTTAGGGCTTGAATAACCCGTTGTTTCGCACTAGAAGTTACCATTCGCTGGATCTGATCTTCTGATTCACTAATAATCGAGCCCATTTCTTGAACGACTTTAACAATTGAATCGGTATTCTTTTGTAAAAGATGCTCAAAAGTCGCCATTGGGAAATAAATAATCTCAATATCCGTCATCGCCCGAGCGGTGTATGGATAATATTGATCAGTAAACATCCCCCGATAAGGAAAAGCTAAGTTTTGCTTGATATACGTATAGAACGTAAATTCATCACTTTCATCCGTCCGTTCAGCTCTTACGAGACCGCTTACAACGAAATAGAATCGGCTGCGCTCATCTGTTTGATCAAACAATTCCTGGCCTTTATGAAAATCTTTGACTTTCATATTATTCATCAGAATATTCATTTCTTCATCTGAAAAATCAATAAATTCAGGTCTGGTCCTTAAGTATTGAATATATCTTGGATATTCGTCTGCGGCAATCATGATTTTCGCTCCCAAAGTATTCTCAATTATTACTTTTTACTCAAAGTAACCAAAGTTCTAATATAACATATCTAAATAACGATTTTCCCTGAAACAACTAACCAAATCCCGATAATTGCACCGATGACAATAATTGTCGTGATTAACCATTCCCCTTTTGATAAGAAATGTTGGTGCCCATTATTTTTACGGGCACGACCATAGAAGTAAATCCCCGGAATATAGGCTATAAAACAGAGTAATAAGTAACTGACACCCGCCATTAAGATTCCGGCAATTTCAAATAATAAGGCTAAAACCCCAATTAATAATTGTTGCCGATTTCCTTTTTCTTGCAGGTGGGCCCAAGAATATTTAATTTGATAAGCTGCCACCAACATGTAACAAACGATAATTGAAGCCGTACATAATGAATAAGCGAAGTTATAAGCTTTCGTTGTGAATAATAGGGTGAATAGGAAAACTTGAATCAACCCCGCTGTCACGACTAGTGCAAACGTCGGTGCTTTTTTCTTGTTGACGCGACCGAAGTAAGCTGGCAATAAATTTTGCTTTGCCATTAACAACATTGTTTCGGCAGGTAACATTGTCCAAGATAACCAAGCCCCTAAAATTGAGATGATTAACCCAACACCGATGAAGTAGCCCCCCCAAGTCCCAACCATCTGTTCAAAAATGTATAACATCGCTGGTTGCTTGATGCTAGCTAATTGATCTTGCGTTAAATACCCATAAGGTAAAACAGACGCTAAGATATAAATGGCTAGTAAACTCACTAATCCTAAAATTGTTGCTTTACCAGCATCAGACTTCTTTTCCGCCCGCGCCGATAACATTGAAGCGCCTTCGATACCGACAAAGACCCACATCATAACCATCATACAGTTCTTGATTTGGCTCATCACATCGCCGGCAACAAAGCTACTACTCATATTATTCCAAAATGCTTGTGTGAAAAGATGACCTTTAAATAACACAATCCCAAAAATAATGAAGACAAATAGTGGAATCAATTTACAAATTGTTACCAATGTATTGATCGCAGCTGCGCCTTCTACCCCGCGATTAACAAAATATGTTAAGCTCCACGATAAAACACTGGCAACTAAGATTGAGGGTAAGTTCTGCCCTGATTTAAAAATCGGGAAGAAATAACCCAACGCACTCATTAAAATTGTCGCAAAAGCTACGTTCCCCAACCATGCTGACAACCAATAACCCCAGCCACTAATGAAGCCGGCAAAGGGGCCAAAGCCCTTTTCAGCGTAAGAGAAAATCCCTTCTAGTTCAGGTTCTTTCATCAATAAATTATTCAAGGATAATGCCAGCATTAAAATCCCAAAGCCGACAATCACCCATGCGATTAACACTGGGCCCGGTGCGGATGCACTCGCTAAATCAGATGTTAATCCGAAGACCCCACTACCAATAGATGAACTAATAACCAATGCAATTAATGCCAATAAGCCAATTTTTTTTGCTGGTTTTTCTTCCGTCATTTTAAACCACTCCTAAATTGCGTCACTCAATTATTAATAGGTTCTGAGCGCTTTTGATAATTCGGCCAACCCTTTTTTCAGAGTTGCTTCTGGTGCACAATACCCTAATCTTGCATGTCCGGGAATTTCAAAACGCTTGCCGGGCACTAATAAGACGCCGTATTCTTTTAATAAATATTTGCAAAATGCTTCATCGTCTTCAATCTCTTTGAAATGAATAAACGATGTTGATACTGATTCTGGATAGACCACATCAACGAGTGGTTCTTGTGCAACCCACGCTTTAAAAATCTCAAGATTGTGTTGAACAAGCGCCCGATTACGGGCTAAAACCTGCTTGCGATGCTGTAATACATAAACCGCTAACTGATCACTGAAAACACCGGCACAAATCATGGTGTAATCACGATATTTTCTAAACAAATCGGTTAATGTTTCGTTAGCGACAAGCCAACCAACCCGAATACCAGGGACTGAATAGGTCTTCGATAAACTATTGGTCGCAATGCCCAATTCATATAAATCAGCAATCGAAGTTGTTTGTTGGCCTTCACCTAATGGTAAATAAACTTCATCCACAAGGACGTATGCGCCCACCGTTCGTGCCACTTCAACGATTGCTTGCATCAGTTCAGTCGAAATGACCGTCCCAGTTGGATTATTAGCATTGTTCAAACAAATCAATTTGGTTTCTGGTCTAATTAACTTTTTCAGTTCAGCAATATCTGGTACCCAATTATTGGCCTCATCCAACTGCCAATACGAAACGGTTGCCCCAATTGAGATGGGAATTTCGTAGAGTTGTTGATAAGTCGGAAACATGGTAATCACGTGATTGCCCGGTTTCACTAAGGCATAGAGCGCTAATAAATTGGCACCGGTCGCCCCGTTAGTTTGCAACACCTGATTACTGTTGACCGTTTGATACAATTCACTAACAGCTTGCTTAAAGGCCTCTGAACCCTCAATCGCACCATAATTCATCTTTTGTTGCGCTAAGTCTTGATAAAATTGTGTCCCGTTATCAGGCGAGAGGGCCATCAATTCTGACATGGTCATTGAGGCAATCGTACTTTGCGCGATATCCAAAGTCGCTTGTGTTTCGTACACGTTTAACCACTCTTCAACGCCGAAATTTGCAATTTCCATTAGCTTAGCCTCTATTTCGTAATAATTGTCCCGGCATCATGTGCCAATAAATTCTTCACGTTATCAAGGGAAGTAATGATGGCCTTACTATCAGGACGATTATTAACGTATTCGATTGCGGCTTGAATCTTAGGTAACATGCTGCCTTTAGCGAATTGATCGTCTTTGATGTAATCTTCTAATTCAGCGACTGAGACGTTGGTTAATTTCTTTTGATCTGGCTTGTTGAAGTTAACGTAGACGTTATCCACAGCTGTTAAAATAATTAACATGTCTGCACCCACTAATTCCGCTAATTTTTCTGAAGCGAAATCTTTATCGATTACGGCTTCAACCCCGCGGAGCTTGTTGCCTTCTTTCGCAACTGGCACACCACCGCCGCCGGCTGAAATCGTGATCACGTTACCTTCAACTAATTTTTGAATAACGGGTGCTTCTTGAATACCAATTGGCCGTGGTGAAGGGACTACTCGCCGCCAGCCACGTCCGGCATCTTCAACAAAGTGTGCTTCTGGGTTGATACTTTGTTGTTTCTTAGCTTCTGCTTCGCTATAGAAAGGTCCGATTGGTTTCGTTGGGTTTTGGAAAGCTTCATCTTTAGCATCAACAATCGTTTGAGTTACGATTGTGGCAACATCTAAAGCCAAGCCTTCTTCTGCTAAAACTTCGTTAAAAGCATTTTGCATCCAGTAACCAATTTCGCCTTGTGACATCGCACCGACCGTATCTAATGGCATTGCTGGTGTCTTTTCAGAATCGCTAGCAGCTTGTTGAATCAACAAGTTACCGACTTGAGGCCCATTACCATGCGAAATAATGAGTTGGTCGCCTTGTTTTACGAATGCAACTAATTGTTTAACCGTTTCCTTAACGGCTTTGATTTGAGCGTTTGCTGAGGCATCAGTTGATAAAATAGCATTGCCACCTAATGCAACGACGATTTTACGTTTTGTCATAATCCTGTCCTACTTTCTGTTAATTAATTGTGGTTTCAATTAAAAAAGGAGCCGGGACAAAACAAAGTTTTGTTTTCCAGCCCCTTTCTACAATCTAGTTATGCTTGAGGTATGAATAAGTTGCCTAATGTTGCTGCCATGATTGCTTTGATTGAGTGCATTCTGTTTTCAGCTTCTTCAAATTGACGGGCATATTTGCTTCTGAATGCTTCGTCAGTAATTTCCATTTCTTGAATACCGAATTGTTCGTCAATCTTCTTACCATATTCAGTTTCAATATCATGGAAAGCTGGTAAACAGTGCATGATAATCATGTTTTCGTTACCGGTCTTCTTAACCATGTCCATGTTGATTTGGTATGGTTTCAACAAGTTAACCCGTTCTTCAAACTTATCTTCTTCACCCATTGAAACCCAAACGTCTGTGTATAAAACATCTGAGCCTTTAACACCAGCGTCAACGTCTGAAGTAATCATATTCTTGCTGCCTGTTTCTTTAGCGTAACCTTCAGCTAAATCACGGACTTCTTGTGTTGGTTGTAATGAATCTGGGGCAACGATGTGGATATTTACACCTAACATTGAACCTGTTACTAACAAGCTGTTAGCCATGTTGTTACGGCCATCACCAACATAAGTTAATGTCACACCTTTTAATTTGCCGAAGTTTTCTTTAACTGTCATAAAGTCGGCGATCATTTGTGTTGGATGCCATTCGTCAGTTAAACCATTCCATACAGGAACACCTGAATATTTAGCTAAGTCTTCAACCACTTTTTGGCTAAAGCCACGGAATTCAATGCCGTCAAACATGCTTCCTAATACTTTGGCTGTATCTTCAACTGATTCTTTTTTACCAAGTTGAATATCATTTTTACCTAAGAATTCTGGGTGAGCCCCTAGGTCAATGGCAGCTGTTGTAAAAGCAGCACGCGTTCTGGTTGAATTTTTTTCAAATAGTAAGGCAATGTTCTTACCTTCTAGATAGTGATGTGGAATCCCTTTTTTCTTTAAATCCTTCAAATGTAATGAGAAATCGATTAAGTATTCGAGTTCTGATTTAGTAAAATCTTTTTCTGCTAATAAACTTCTGCCTTGAAATACGCTGTTTGTCATGTTGATCAACCTCGTTTTTTATTGTTTATTTTTTTAAGTCTTCTCTTACAAGTGGCATACTCATACAACGTGGACCCCCACGACCGCGTGATAATTCACTTGATGGGACTTCGATCACTTTAATGCCATATTGACGTAAGTTTTCGTTTGAAACATAGTTGCGATCATAAGTGACAACAACGCCAGGTGCGATTGCTAATGTGTTAGAACCGTCATTCCATTGTTCACGAGGGGCAACAACTGCATCGCCGCCACCACATGGGATTAAGGTTAATTCAGGCACTTCCAAAGCATCGCGGAGAACTTTTTCAAGATCTGTTTGATGTGTAATCTTGATTTCATCGTTATTGCCTGGTTCTAAGATATAAGTGTCAACCATGCCGCCAGCACCTTGGATGCCTGGATGAATGGTGAACTTATCATAATCAATCATGGTGAAGACTGTATCTAAATGCATCATGGCATGATTATGTGGAATCTTAATTGCTAAGATTTTTTCAAAGCCACTGTGGTTAGCGAATAATACCTTGGCAAGTTCTTCAATTGATTGTGCGGAAGTCCGTTGTGAAATCCCAATTGCAAGCACTTTATCGCTCAAGATTAATTCGTCGCCGCCTTCCATGCGGTCAATGTGATCGCGGTCGCGCCAAACTTGTGCGCCTTGGTTGGCAAAACGAGGATGATGTTGCATGATGACTTCCATGAACATTGATTCTCTTTGGCGAGCTTCAAAAGTCATTTTATTAATTGTTAAGCCATCCCCCATTGATGCGGCAGGATCGCGTGTGAAGTATAGGTTAGGCATTGGATCCATATAGAATGGATAGTCATCATCAGCACTAACGTCAATCAATGCCTTTGATTTAATATCGATTTCGTTGGTCCGAACCCCAGCCATGATTTTTTCAACCATGTCTAACGTTGCCATACTAATTAAGTAGTCTTTTAAGGCTGCTTGAACTTGTGGTGATTTGATGTGTGATTCGTTCAACATCTTATCAAGGAAAGCTTCCTTAACGTCACCAGCATCGATTGCTTCGGCAGCGAGGTTTTCTAAGTAAAGCACTTCAACACCATTGTCACGTAATGTTTGTGCAAATTGATCGTGTTCTTTTTGGATTGTTGGTAAATAAGGAATATCATCAAACAATAAACGATACATAATGTCAGGTGTAATGTTTTCGACTTCTTTACCTGGCCGTTTTAGTAAGACCGTCTTAAGTTTTCCGATTTCGGAATTTACATGAATTGGACTTGTCATTTAAAACTACCTCCTTTGTTTACAAGACCTACTATAGTCGCGATGGTAATCGCTTTCAGGGGGATTCTTACACTTTTAATGTTAGCAATTTCACGTTTTATAACCAGAATCCTATCGCACCAATTGATAACGCTTACTTTAAAAACATAAAAAAAAACTAAGATACCTGAGTATCTTAGTTTCGTTTGGACAATTTAATTTTAAACTTTATTTTAAAACGAGTTGGTAAGCAAAGCGTTTAGGTGACGGATCATCAGCAATCAAGATATCGCCACAGTAAGTAAAGCCCGCCTTTTGAATGACGTGTTGCATGGCTAAATTATCGGGATGCGTATCGATTCTAACATCGTGCGCGCCGTCAATACTGGCGGCCGTAATTAATAACGTCATAAACTGATGGGCCAAATGTTGGCCGCGAACTGAACCATCTAAGGCTATCCGGTGAATTGAATAATAGGGATGATTAGAAGCAACCGATTGCCAGTCACCATTCGTGATTGCACTGTAGCCGTCATCAACTGTATCGACAATTGATGCGACGCCAACAATCGTATCATCCTTAATTAAGATATAACAATATTCTTGGCGAATATCATTTTCAAACTGACTTTCACTAGGATCGCCAGCTTGCCACTGGTTAACACCCCGTTCTTTTAACGCGGCTTTAGCACCATCGATAATTGCTGAAATTCGTGGTAAATCAGAAAAAGCGGCTTTTCTTAAATACATCAATGCTCACACCTCGATTACATAATTTATTTAACAAACATGGCATCGCCAAAGCTAAAGAAACGATAACGTTCATCAACAGCATGTTGATAAGCGTTTAAGATGTTTTCGCGGCCAGTAAATGAAGCCACTAACATCACTAAGGTTGATTTTGGTAAATGGAAGTTCGTGATAAAAGCGTCAACGGCTTTCCATTGGTAACCAGGTTTGATGAAGATTTCTGTCCAACCACTATCAGCTTTGATTTCGCCATCAAACTTCGTTGCAATTGTTTCTAATGTCCGAATGCTGGTTGTCCCAGTCGCTACAATCCGACCACCATTTTGTTTGACTTCGTTCAACGTTGCAGCAGCTTCTTCTGTTAAACGATAGAATTCGCTGTGCATCTTGTGATCTTCAACGTTGTCTTCTGAAACAGGGCGGAAAGTCCCTAGACCAACGTGCAATGTTAAGTAAACCAATTTGATGCCTTTATCTTGCACCTTTTGTAAAAGTTCTTCTGTCCAATGGAAACCGGCTGTTGGTGCAGCGGCTGAACCTGGTTCCTTAGCATAAACTGTTTGATACATTTCTGGATCATCTAATTTTTCCTTGATGTATGGTGGCAATGGCATTTCGCCTAAAGCTTCTAGAATTTGCATGAAGATGCCGTCGTATTTAAATTCGATCATCCGACCGCCATGTTCAAGTTCCTTAGTGACAATGGCTCTTAATTGGCCATCACCAAAGACAACTTCAGTCCCCACTTTAGCCCGTTTAGCAGGCTTCATTAAAACTTCCCATTCATCGTCATGCGTATTGTTTAATAACAAGACTTCTTCATGACCACCAGTATCAGGTTTAACACCGTATAAACGTGCTGGTAAAACACGCGTGTTGTTCATGACAACTGCATCGCCAGGGTTTAATTCGTCAATAATATCGTAGAAAACCTTGTCTTCTAAAGCACCAGTTTCGTGATCCATCACTAATAAACGTGATGCTGCTCTTTCAATCATTGGTGTTTGTGCAATTAATTCTTCTGGTAAATTGTAATCAAAATCTTCTGTGGATACCATGTGGTTACCTCTTTCTATTTTTCTGGATAAGGCATGCCTAAATGGGCATAACCAGCCGGCGTTACCAGCCGGCCTCTTTGCGTTCGTTTTAAAAAGCCAATTTGCAGTAAATAAGGCTCGTAAACTTCTTCAATTGTTTCGTTTTCTTCACCAATATTGGCGGCAATGGTTTTTAAACCGACTGGTCCGCCTTGATAATAATCAATCATCATCTGGAGGATTTTGCGATCGACACCGTCTAAGCCCCGAATATCAACTTGCAGCTGACTTAATGCGTGATCAGCAATCGCCTGATCAATCGTATTTTGGTCAGCCACTTGTGCGTAATCTCGAGTTCGTTTCAACAACCGATTGGCAATCCGCGGCGTCCCTCGCGAGCGACGTGCGATTTCTAACGCACCATCTGGCACAATCGACATATTAAAGACGCCGGCTGAGCGTTGCACAATGTCCATCAAATCAGCCTCCGTGTAATAAGCCATGTGTTCCACAATCCCGAAACGATCTCGCAATGGCGCAGACAATAAGCCCGCCCGCGTCGTCGCGCCAATCAATGTGAATGGTGGTAATGGAAAATGGACGGGATGTGCGGTAGGCCCTTGACCAACCACAATATCGATGTAGAAATCTTCCATCGCTGAATAAAGTAATTCTTCAACCATCTTAGGTAAGCGATGAATTTCATCAATAAATAAAACATCCCCAGGTTGTAACTCGTTTAATAACGCCACTAAATCTCCAGGCCGCTCGATTGCGGGGCCACTTGTCGTTCGAATCTGGACTTGCAACTCGTTGGCAATCACCATCGCTAACGTGGTTTTCCCCAAACCTGGTGGGCCATAAAGTAAAACGTGATCGAGGGACTCTTCCCGTTTTTTGGCCGCTTCAATATAGACCGCTAATTCATTTTTAACCCGATCTTGACCGATATATTGTGCAAGGACTTGTGGCCGCAATGTTTTTTCAATGCTTGCTTCAGCAAAATCATCGTTTTCGGCTGAAACAATTCGCTCATCTGCCATTTAAAGTCCTCCTTATTTCTTCATCAATAACCGCAAACCTTCTCTGAGATATTGATCAGTTGTTTGCGCTGCAAAATCAGTTAACTTAGGCGTAATCGCTTTGACTTCCCGTGCGGAATAGCCAAGTGCACTCAAAGCTGCTAGCGCATCACTTAATTCAGGTGAGTCACCTTGGCTGCCTAAATCAATTGCCGTTTGGCCGACTAACGTTGCGCTTTGTTCTAGATCACCTAACTTACCTTTAAGATCTAAGGTAATCTGTTGGGCCGTCTTCTTCCCGACGCCTGGGAACTTCGTTAAGTACCCAATATCATCGTTCATAATCGCCTGAATTAAGCCAGAATGATCACTGTTAGCCAAAATTGCCAAGGCACTCTTGGGACCAATTCCGGAAACACTGATTAATTTTTGGAAAAGTTGTTTTTCATCTAAGTCGTAAAAACCAAAAAGCGTAATATCAGTATCGCGTACTGCTTGGTGGACATAAATTTGAACCACTTCGCTCATCGATTCCGTATACCGATATGGGTTGGCAACTTGTAATTGATAGCCAATTCCTTGGACTTCCAAAACAACGTAATACGGATTAACCGCCGTCACTAAACCCTTTAAATATTCATACATAATCTAACCTACTTTACGAGAACATATATTTGCTTGCTAAATTGTACCATAAATACAGAGTGTGATTCAAAACGATTTGGCTAAGAGTGCTCTTCACACCGGGTAACTTCCGAGCATTTGCTTAACTTGGCGAATTAACGATGCAATCGTTGATTTGACAAGTGTCGGCAAAGCACAGGAAGTTGGTGTGAAGAGCACGTTTCATCAAAATTGGGATCAGGCCCATCATACTCGGTCCCAATCCCAATGATTAATATTCTCGTATTTTTGGTGGTTGATAAGTCACAATAAACGTCGCCATTTCAGTTAAAGAATCGGTAAACAAGTATTTTTCAAAATCGCCTTGTGTTAAAAAGCCTTCTTCAACCATGTGGGCTAAGAATTGTTGTAATAAATCATAATAACCCGCTACGTTGTAGAAAATGCAGGGGCCATCTTGCTGGCCAATTCGCGCCCACGAAATCACTTCGCTCATTTCTTCTAACGTACCTGGTCCACCGGGTAAAGCGATGAAGACATCGGCTAATTCAATCATTTTTGATTTCCGTTCGGCCATATTGTCAACCATCACCAAATCGCTTAAGCCAGCATGCGCTGGTTCTCGTTGATTTAAGAATTCAGGCATCACACCGATTACCCGACCACCGTTTTCTAAAACGGTATCGGCAATCGTACCCATCAAGCCAACCCGACTCCCACCATAAATTAATTGATCTTGTCGTTTGACTAACCAATGGCCTAAATCGCTGGCGGCCTGTGTATAAACCGGGCGACGGCCACTGCTGGCCCCACAAAAAACTGCCACATTCATCATTTTTATTTCCTCTTAATCCTGCAACATTCTTGCAACGGTGCTGACTGGTAAGCCAACCACGTTGTAAAAGTCACCATTAATCTTATTAATTAATAGCGCACCCGCGCCTTGAATCCCATAGGCACCAGCTTTGTCCGCATATTCATTCTGATCTAAATACTGTTCAATCTCGGCGGTGCTTAAATGCCAAAATGTAACGTCGGTTTGGACAACCTTTTGTTGCACCAGACCGTCTTTCATCAGCCACAATCCAGTATAAACTTGGTGTGTCTGACCACTTAACTGGCGCAGCATTTCATAGGCATCTTGACGATCCTTGGGTTTGCCATAAAGCGTCCCTTGAAAACTAATCGCTGTATCCGCCGCTAGAATGGTCGCCGTTGGATATTGAACCGCGACTGCTTCACCCTTGCGTTGCGCTAAAGTTTGGACATAATCGCCCGGTGTCGTTAGCGGTGTTTCGTGTTCATCAATCTGTGCTGGTTGTACCTCAAAGTCATTTACAACGCGCTTTAATAGTGCCTGTCTGCGCGGTGATTGCGATGCTAAAATAAACATTATTCGCCCTCCCAACTATGATGTGGTTCTTGAATCCGTTTAAACATCTTTTCCAAATCTTTTTGCGTGTAGTGAATCAAAACCGGGCGTCCGTGGGGACAATTAAACGGATTCTCGGTCTTCGCTAGATCGGCTAAAAGCGCTTTGGCCTGGGCATCATCTAAATGATGGTGTGCCTTGATTGATTGCTTACAGCTCATCATAATCGCCGTCTTCTCACGGAATTGAGCAATACTAATGCGGCCGTCTTTTAAAACATCGTCAATCATCCCACGAATCGTCATTTCCTCTTGTCCCTGTTCAATCCAAGTTGGGTGACTGTGGACCACAAAACTATTCTGCCCGAAATTTTCTAATTGAATTCCGACTGACGCCAAGAGTTCAGTTTTTTCCTGAATCTTTAGCGCATCACTATTCGGATATTCCAAAACAAGCGGTACTAACAAGTTTTGCACAGAGGTGCTGACTTCCCCAATTTTTTCTCGGTAATACTCGTACTTAATCCGTTCTTGCGCAGCGTGTTGATCCAAGATATAAAAGCCATCTTCGCCTTCCGCTAATAAGAAAGTACTGTGCAGTTGCCCAATGTAGCGTAACTCCGGAAAACGAACAGTGGGTTCGACTACGGTTTCATCGTTTTCGTCCGTTTCGTCTACCACTTGGTCACCAAATGGCTTCCCAACTGCTTCGGTCGCATACTTCTGATCCCACTCGGCCAATGCCTGGGGTTGCTCAAATAAGGGCCGCTCCGGTGTCATCGCCGGCGCTTTAGCAGTTGGTGCGGCTAACGGCGTTTCGGTTTCCGCAATTTCTGGTGTCACCGGTTTGACCGTTGTGGCTGGCATTGGACTGACTGGTCGCACCGTACCGCTTGGGTGCCGTCGTTCTTGTGTAATTTGGTTTAAATTCATCTGGAGCTGATCAACATCTACCGTCTTGGTCCGTTTCAAATTCTGCATGGCATCTGGAATTAAATTCTCGGTTGCCAGTCTTTCTTTGATTGCCCCTTCAATCAAGGTCATCAAGGCAGTTTCTTTGCTTAAGCGGACTTCCTGTTTTGTTGGATGCACGTTGACATCGATCAATAGCGGATCCATCTCAATCGCTAAGACGGCGATTGGATAGCGTCCGACCATCAATTTAGAACCGTAGCCCTTGATAATGGCCTTATTCAATTGGTAATTTTTAATAAACCGACGATTAATTAAAATCGACAAATAATTGCGCGTTGCCCGCGTTAATTCCGGCAATGACACGTAGCCCGTTAGTTTAAAATCTAAATCCGAAGCACTCACGGCTAAGAGTTTCTTGGCCATGGTGACGCCATAAATACCAGCAATCGTTTGTTTTAAATCATTGTTGCCGGCCGTTTTTAAAAGTAGATGGTCATCATTGGTTAGCGTGAAAGCAATCTGTGGATGGCTCATTGCTAGCCGATTGACGATATCGACGATATTCGCCAATTCGGTTTGAAAAGTCTTCACGTATTTCAATCGTGCCGGTGTATTAAAGAATAAATCCCGCACCGTAATCGCCGTCCCCGGTCGAATCGGATTTGTTTTTTGTTCCTCTAACAGACCACCCTTAAAATGAGCAAAGGTTCCTAGAGAGTCCGCAGTTGCCGTTTCAATCGTTAAATCGGAAACGGACGCGATACTAGCTAACGCTTCACCCCGAAACCCTAGCGATTGAATCTTGAACAAATCTTGCCGAGTCGCAATCTTACTGGTGGCATGCCGCTTAAAGGCGACTGGCACATCTTCTGGTTCAATCCCGTCACCATTATCGATCACTTGAATCATCTGTAAACCGGCCTGTTCAACAACAATATCGACTTGCGTACTATTGGCATCAATCGCGTTTTCAACCAATTCCTTGACCACTGAGGCAGGGCGTTCAATCACTTCCCCCGCCGCAATTTGATTACTTAGAATTTCCGACAGTTCATGAATTTTCCCCATCATCTAATCCTCTCAGTTCACTATTAATGTTTATTTAATTGCTTTTGCCACTCATATAATTGATTGAGGGCTTCTAGTGGTGTGGCGCTCATCAAATCAAAATTCTTAATTGCCGCTACCACTTTATCTGTTTTCTTATCGACCGGGGCCGCCACTTCTGGTTCAAAAAGCGCCATCTGTTCTTCGACAGCCGCTGCAGTCGGTTGTGCTGGTACGACTATTTCTGGTTGCACCGGTGCTTTTGGTTTATCTTCTAACTGACCTAAAATAACATCGGCCCGTTGTAATAAGGTTTCTGGCATGCCCGCTAGTTTAGCGACATGAATCCCGTAAGACTTATCCGCAGGTCCGGCCAACATCTTGTGTAAGAAGACCAACTCGCCGTTTTCCTCAACCGCACCAACATGCACGTTACGGAGGGCGGTCAACGTATCGGCTAAAGCCGTCAATTCATGATAATGCGTTGAAAAGAGCGTCTTGGCGTGGACGTGATCATGGATATATTCGATAATCGCTTGTGCCAAGGCCATTCCATCGTAAGTTGCCGTTCCCCGACCAATTTCATCGAAAAGAATTAAACTATTGGCGGTCGCACTCATAATTGCACGGTTGGCTTCCATCATTTCTACCATAAACGTACTTTGTCCTGAAATCAAATCATCTGCCGCGCCAATGCGGGTAAAAATTTGATCAAATACAGGCAAGTTCGCTGACTTGGCAGGTACAAAACAACCCATTTGCGCCATGATGACCGTTAAGGCCAATTGCCGCATGTAGGTACTTTTACCAGACATATTAGGTCCGGTAATTAATAACATATCCGTTTCTTTGCCCATTTGAACAGCATTGGGGATATATTTTTGGCGTCCCAATACCTTTTCAACCACCGGATGACGGCCATCGACTAAATCAATTTCGCGACTATCAGTTCTTAATGTTGGTTGGACATAGTGGTAGCTTTCGCTGACGACCGCAAAACTTTGCAAGACATCTAGGGCCGCTACGCCTTTAGCCAATGTTTGGAGCCGTTCAATCTGTAACTTCACTTGTTCCCGAACTTGGGTAAACAATTCGTATTCTAAAGCGGTTGAGCGTTCTTCCGCCTCTAAAATCAGTTGTTCTTTTTCTTTTAGTTCCGGTGTGATGAATCGTTCGGCGTTGGTTAACGTTTGTTTGCGTTCATACCGCCCTTCCGGTAATGAACTCAAGTTAGCCCGCGTGACTTCGATATAATACCCAAAGACGCGGTTAAAGCCGATTTTCAAATTATGAATGCCCGTGGCTTCTCGTTCTTGCGCCTCTAATTGCGCCAACCACTGCTTGCCGTTAGACATCGCATTGCGGTATTGATCAAGTTGTTCGTCGTAACCATCTTGAATAATCCCGCCATCAGTCACTGAAATCGGTGAATCCGGGTTAATCGCTGTTTCAATTAACGTCCGCACATCATCAACTGGATCCAAACGCGTTAACGCTTGATCAAAAGCCTGCGTTTCGTTAATGCCCGTCAAAACATCTTTAATCTTTGGAATCTGTTCTAAGGATGTTTTTAATTGAATCAAATCGCGACCATTAACGCTCCCAAAAGCAACGCGACCCGCTAGACGTTCCAAATCATAAACCTTGGTTAGGGCTTCTTGAAGGTTCGTCCTTTCAAAATAGTGCTGTAAGAAACTAGCGACTTGGTTTTGCCGGTTCTTAATCTGGTTTAAATCCAACAATGGTCGTTCCAACCATTGTTTTAATAAACGACCACCCATCGCAGTCTTTGTTTCATCCAGTAGCCACAATAACGTCCCACTCTTATGGCCAGTTCGTAATGAAGCCGTTAATTCGAGGTTCATCTTAGCCGAATGATCCAACTTCAAGTATTGAGAAGGTTCATAGGCTTGGGCGCGTTGTAAATGGCCCAAGTGCCGCTTTTGCGTCGTTGCTAAATAAACAACTAACTGTTTAATGACGGCTAATGCTAGTGGTTGTGAGATATTTTGAGAAACAAAACTGACCTCTGCCGTATCGGCCCCCTCATCTTGATAAGAAACCAAGATTTGTTGTTGGACAAAGGCTTGAACGACTTCGCTTGGGACATCATGGTTCACAACCACTTCTTTGGTTTGTAAACTCAACATTTCGTTTAATAACACATCTAAACTACTGATTTGGCTAACCTTCATTTCACCTGTGGATAAATCCGTATAGGCAAAGCCAAATTGATCGCCTTGTGCAACGACTGCCGTTAAATAATTATTTTGTTTAGCGTGACCGGCTTTTTCGTCCATCACGGTCCCAGGTGTTACTAATTGGACAACTTCGCGTTTGACCATGCCCTTAGCCGTTTTAGGATCTTCCATCTGCTCACAAATGGCGACCTTGTAACCTTGATCCACTAAAATATCAATGTAGTTTTGCGCTGCATGATGGGGCACACCACACATCGGAATGGGGTCTGCTGCATTCTTATTACGCGCTGTCAGCGTTAATTCTAAAAGTTGTGATGCTTTAACAGCATCATCATTGAATAATTCGTAAAAATCACCCAATCTATAAAATAAAAAGGCGTCTGGATATTGATCCTTAACCTTTTGATATTGGGCCATCATTGGCGTTTCTTTTGTTTTTTGCGGCATTTTCAAGCCCCTTTCTATCTTCTAAAAGCGTGATCCGAATGGATGATCTGGTGAAATATGGATGGGTTTGATTGATTTGGCATGACCCGTTTGATCATCAATTTCAATTAAACAGCCATTCAATTGGCCAGGACCTTCTGTCACTAGTTCAAATCGTTCTGGGCGTTGCGTCATAAACCGTGAAATGATTTTTTCGCGTTTCACACCAAGAATCCCGTTATAAGGACCTGTCATCCCGGCGTCTGTCAACACTGCCGTTCCGTCTGGTAAAACACGTGCATCATTTGTTTGCACATGCGTATGCGTCCCAACTAACGCTGAAATCCGACCATCTAAATACCAAGCTAAGGCCAATTTTTCACTCGTTGTTTCGGCATGAAAATCGACAAAAATACAATTGGTTTCCTTGCTGACTTGGGCCACCATGTCATCTAACATTGCAAATGGATCTTCCAACAATTCACCCATCAATGCACGGCCTTGTAGGTTAATGACGGCTAATTTAGCCTGATTGACGTTAATCATCGTCATGCCTTGTCCTGGTGTCCCCTTAGGAAAATTAGCTGGTCGCACTAACTTTTTGGCATCATCAATGAAGTCCAAAATATCCCGTTTGTTCCAAGTATGATTGCCCATCGTAATGGCATCCGCACCGGCTTGCAATAAGTTCTTGTAATCCTTTTGTGTCATTCCCTTGCCATCAGCGATGTTTTCGCCATTGATAATGGTAACCTGTGGTTTATATTGTTGTTTCAAAAGTGGTAAATACTCGTTCACCATTTTTTGTCCCATTGTGCCAACTGTGTCACCAATAAATAATATTCGCATGTCGCGCCCCTTAATGTTGTGTACTAACTTTAATAGCTTCTATTGTAGCAATTTTTACCATGAATAAAAAGTTCTGGCCGGTGCTTAATGAAACAAAAAAACTTGCACTAAACTAAAACAGTCTAGGGCAAGTTTTTTTGTTAATGCTCAGTTGCTAACCGCAACCAAAAGCACTTCTAATGTTTCAAGTGGTAACTGTATGTTGAGATAATGATGTTTTCACGGCTGGCAAAAGCTGTTCTTAAGCGTAAACTTGATTGGTTATGCAAAATATTTTGCCATGGTTTTCTTGGCACAAATTGTGGTACCAAGACCGTTGTCGTGAAGTTTCGTTTTTGGGCATTCTTGCTAACAATATCCACAAAACGAACAATTGGTTTTTGAATTGAACGGTATGATGAATGCACATCGACAAAGCGGACGTTCGGGAAATCAGCCTTAAATTCAGCTTGAATTTCACGTTCTTTTTCCGGATTTTCATCTGTCGACACGTGCATTGCAATGACGTAATCACCGATTGATTGTGCGTAATCAAGCGCCCCGCGGGTAACTTGAGTCACGTTGCTGACCAAGACAATAACGGTTGAGCCATCATAATCATGTAAGACAGCTTCGTTGGCACTTACTCGTAATTGACGTGCAACCTTCTTATAGTGATCATGAATCTTATAGAAAATCCAGATCATAATTGGCATGATGATGAAGAATGGCCAGATATCAGGTAAACGATAAACGAATAAGATAATTAAAATGGCAAATGAAATCAAGGCACCAACAAAGTTAGCGATTGATTTGCCAAACCAATTCTTAGGCCGTTCAACCCACCACTTACGCAACATCCCTGATTGAGAAAGCGTAAATGGAATGAACACCCCAACGGCGTATAACGGAATCAAACGTGATGTGTCACCGTTAAAGATGAAGATCAACGCCATTGAACCGATTGCCAATGTGATAATCCCGTTTGAGTAACCCAAACGATCGCCACGATCCATATACATATGTGGCATATATTTATCTTTTGCTAAGTTATAAGCCAACACTGGGAATGCTGAGAAACCAGTATTAGCGGCAACAGCTAAAATGAAGGCCGTTGCGAATTGAACGATATAGAAGAAGAACCCTTTACCAAAAGTATGTTGTGCAACTTGTGATAAGACCGTTACTTTTTCCATTGGCACAATGCCGTACCAGTAGTTCAAGAATGTGATGCCGGCAAAGAAGAACCCTAAGATAGCGGCCATGATTGCCAATGTTTCAGCAGCATTTGTGGCCCGTGGTTTCTTGAAGAACGGTACCGCATTACTGATTGCTTCAACCCCGGTTAATGAAGATGAACCAGATGAGAAAGCTCTAAAGATCAATGCCATTGAAATCCCTGGTACAACGGCCCCAACTGTTGCTGTTGCGTGGAATGGAATCGCACCTGTGAAAATTTTGTAACATCCAACGATAATCATCAAGGTCATCATCAAGACGAATAAGTAAACTGGCACCATTAAGAACGACGCCGATTCGCGCATCCCACGGAGGTTCATCGCCATTAAAATAATCACGATGACAAAGGAAATTCCCACCTGATGCCCGTACATTGCCGGAATTGCCGAGGTAATCGCCTCAGCACCAGCCGAAATACTAACCGCAACTGTTAACATGTAATCCACAAGCAGTGAACCACCTGCGACTAAACCCGCATTCTTACCCAAGTTTTCACTTGAAACGACATAGGCGCCACCACCACCTGGATAGGCGTGGATAACTTGCCGATAAGAAAGGGTTAAAGAAATCAATAACACCAATACGAATGCTGCAATTGGAATTGAATACCAAATTGCTGCTGCAGAAAGCGTTGTTAAAACAACAACGATTTCTTCGGTCCCGTATGCAACTGATGACAAAGCATCAGAAGACAACATTGCCAGGGCCTTGAAGCGCCCTAATTTCTGGTTACCTTCATCGGAAGACTTTAATGGTTTCCCGATGAAAATCCGTTTTAGTTGTTGCATTGCAATATAACTCCTTTAATTAATCGTATTTCTATACATAAAAAGCCCTCATGTGATAATCGCCTGTTACCATTTCACACGGTGACTTTTGAATATAATATCCTACTTAAAAATAATTGCTGTTTTTTCGAACAAAAGGTATTCTACTATATCTGACACTAAAATACTACAAGAATTTAACTTAGGTACCTATCTATTCTAACCATCATTGACCGTTAGTTATAGCGTCGATTAGCTAAATAAAATCTATTTCGACGGGCGCCTTGCATTCATTATAAGCTAAAAAACGATAATAACCAGCGTTAATTTTGAAAACGACAGCAAAAAAGGCCATCCCCAGTAAAATGCTGGGGATGGCCTTGGTTGGACGTACTGCTTTAACGTGTTTTTTGGTTGCAACAACCTCCGCTTAATCTAAAATTGGCAGTAATCCTAAGCCCAAGATTACTGCCAATTTTGTATTAATGCTCAGTTGCTACCCGCAACCAAACACACTTCTTTCTTTAACGTGCTTTTTGAAACTGATTCCTGCGCCTAACTACAAAATGAGCGTTATGGCAAGACCCGCCATAACGCTCATTTTTAGGTTAATGCTCAGAATCAACCCGTTTCAAACGCACTTCTTTTATTAACGTGCTCCTCGAGTAGCCTTTTCCGGTTAACTACAAAACGGACATCATGGCAAGGACCGCCATAATGCCCGTTTTACTGTTAATCCTCAAAGCCTGACCAACTCGAGTCACACTTCTTTTATTACATCATGCCGCCCATTGCTGATGGGTCCATGCCTGCTGCTGGTGCTGGGTTGTCTTCTGGTTTGTCAGCAACCACTGCTTCGGTTGTTAACATTAGAGCAGCAACACTAGCTGCGTTTTGTAATGCTGAGCGTGTTACCTTAGTTGGATCTAAGATACCCGCTTCAATCATATTTTCCCAGTTGCCGTTTGCTGCATTGTAGCCAACTTCAACAGGTTGTGATTTTACTTTTTCAACAATGACTGAGCCTTCAAGACCAGCGTTTGTTGCGATTTGACGAACAGGTTCTTCTAATGCACGAAGCACAATGTTAATCCCTGTTTGAACGTCGCCTTCTTCTTCAAGAGCGGCAACACTTTCGATGACATCGATTAATGCTGTCCCACCACCGGCAACGTAGCCTTCTTCAACAGCTGCACGCGTTGCATTTAAGGCATCTTCAATCCGATATTTTTGTTCTTTCAATTCTGTTTCTGTGGCAGCACCAACCTTGATCACTGCAACACCACCAGCTAATTTAGCTAAGCGTTCTTGTAATTTTTCACGATCAAAGTCTGATGTTGTTTCAGCAATTTGTTTCTTGATGTTTTCAACACGTTCTGCGATAGCTGATTTGCTACCAGCACCTTCAACGATTGTTGTATCGTCTTTTGTAACAGTTACCTTACCAGCTGTCCCTAATTGATCGATTGTTGTTTCTTTCAATTCTAGACCAAGGTCACTTGTAATCACTGTGGCACCTGTTAATGTCGCGATGTCTTCTAATTGTTCCTTACGACGATCACCAAAACCAGGGGCCTTAACAGCAACCACGTTGAATGTCCCACGAATCTTGTTCAAGACAAGTGTTGGTAATGCTTCGCCATCAACATCATCAGCAATGATTAATAAGGCTTTACCTTCTTGCACGATTGATTGTAGAAGTGGTAAAACATCTTGAATATTTGAAATCTTCTTATCTGTAATCAAAATGTATGGGTTGTCTAAGTCAGCTTCCATCTTGTCGTTGTCAGTCACCATGTATTGTGACAAGTAACCACGATCAAATTGCATCCCTTCAACAACGCTTAATTCAGTATCAATCCCTTTTGATTCTTCAACTGTGATGACACCGTCGTTACCCACTTTTTCCATAGCATCAGCAATTAAACGACCCGTTTCTTCGTTAGCTGATGAAACAGCAGCAACTTGGGCAATCGCATCTTTGCTTTCAACTTTGTGTGAAATTTCGTGTAACTTCTTAACAGCTTCTTTAGTGGCTAATTCAATCCCACGACGGATACCAACTGGGTTAGCACCGGCTGTCACATTCTTCATCCCTTCGCGAATAATTGCTTGGGCTAAAACAGTAGCGGTTGTTGTACCGTCACCGGCGATGTCGTTCGTTTTTGAAGCAACTTCAGAAACTAATTTGGCACCCATATTTTCAAAATGATCTTCTAATTCGATTGCTTTAGCGATTGTCACACCATCGTTAGTGATTTCTGGTGAACCGTAAGCTTTTTCCAAAACAACGTTGCGGCCTTTTGGTCCTAATGTTGTCTTAACAGTGTTAGCTAATTGATCAACACCTGCTAACATTTTTGAACGTGCGTCTTCTGAAAATTTAAGTTCTTTTGCCATAGTTATTTCACCTCAAAAAAATTTTTTAGTTTGTTTTTAAACGTTTCAGTTTATTATTCAATAATGGCGATAATGTCTTTTGCGTGTAATACCAAATATTGTTGGCCTTCGTATTCAACTTCTGAACCAGCATATTTATCGTAAATGACTTCATCATTTTCTTTGACATCAAGTGGGATTCGCTGACCGTCACTGGTCATTGCGCCGGCACCAACGGCAACGACTTTACCAGTTTGTGGTTTTTGTTTGGCGTTACTTGCAATGACAATGCCACCTACTGTTTGTTCTGCTTCGTCTTTAACGGCGATCACTACGCGATCTTCTAATGGTTTTAACACTTAAAATCCCTCCATCACTTTTTCTTTTTTAGCACTCTAAACGCTCAAGTGCTAATCACATTTTTTATCATAGCATTTTTTCAGAACATTGCAAGTATTTTGCTATCCCCTTTTGCATTTTAGTAGTCAATGCGCTACGCTATGGTCACATCAACTTTCAGGAGCGTAATCATGACTCAAAGCCAACAAAATTTTAGGCTGATTATCAGCTATCTCATCATTTTATTAATCCCGAGTGCCCTCGTCCGCTTTTTCGGGTTGTCAGATCAATTCTATTTATTCACCACAATCACGGACAGCCTCGGCGCACTTTTATTACTCTATTTTAATTATCGGGGCCAAAAAAATAGTCTTGAGAAACACCCCTTGCCGCTTAAGAAAGCCATCATCTGGGGCATTAGTGGTATTTTACTCGCGTTAATCGTCCAAATTATCGCTGGTTCAATTGATCATCTACTCTTTAAAAATAGTACGCAATCACTCAATACGCTCACTCTCATGACGGCCCTCAAAGCCCAACCGTGGTTGATCATTATTCTAACGATTGCTGCGCCAACAATGGAAGAACTCGTTTTTCGAAAGGCGATTTTTGGCGGTCTTAGCGGCCGCTTAAATTCGGTATTAGCCGCACTCATCTCTAGTTTATTATTTGCCGTGATTCATCAAGACAGTCATCTAATTATCTACGCGGCAATCGGCCTTTTCCTTTGTTGGCTGTATCGCAAAACGGGTTCCATTTATACAACGATTATCAGTCATGCAGGAATGAATCTAGTCGTAACCCTCTTTTATCTCAGTCATTAAAAAAATAGAGCCCATCAACCGACATCACTGCTGGTTAATGAGGCTCTATTTATTTTGGTGCTTCTTCTGTATTATAATTATCAAGGAAATAAATTAACGTTTGTAACTCTTTCGCTAAATCAACATTTTGAATCCGAATGGTATTCGGTACAGAAATCCGAATTGGGGTAAAGTTCATGATGCCCTTAATCCCCGCGTCAACTAGTTGATCCGTTACTTTTTGAGCGACTTCAATTGGGACCGTCAAGATGACGATTTCAATTTGTTGCAGCTTCAATTGTTCAACCATTTCGTCCATTGAATAAACCGGCACACCTGTTTGGATTGTGCCAATTAATTCAGGTTTAACATCAAAAGCAGCGCTAATCCGAATATTATTCGTTTGTCTAAAGTTGTAATTTAACAAAGCATGTCCTAAATTACCGATACCGATCAAAGCAACATTCGTTAAGCGATCTTGATTCAACGTCTTCTTGAAGAAACTCAAGAGAGACTCAACATCATAGCCATAACCCCGTTTACCGAGCGCACCGAAATATGAAAAATCACGGCGAATTGTCGCACTATCGACTTTAACAGCTTCAGATAGTTCAGTTGACGAAATCTTGGTCTTACCCGAATTGTTTAAAAAGTTTAGATAACGATAATATAAAGGTAAACGCTTCGCTGTGGCTCTTGGAATTTTATTTTCAGCCATTTGGAACCTCCGTTCATTCTTTTACTTGTGAAAATATCCCTACACTATATTGAAATGATACTGAATTTTCTTGTGAAAAGCAATTAATTTACTATTTTGACTGTCTTTGCCCTAAATCTGTTATGATAGTTGAAACGGACTTTAACGATTCCTTAAAATGGTACCTTAAAAACACGACATCGAAAGGATTTTACATTGTGATATTATTACAGGTTCAACAAGTCGCTCGTCACTTTGGCGGTGACTACTTATTTAAAAATGCACAATTGGAAGTGCAAGATCACGCCCGCGTCGCCTTAGTTGGCCCTAACGGTGCTGGTAAATCAACACTTTTGAAGATGATTGCTAGCATTACGACGCCCGATGATGGTCAAATTATTCTGGGTAAAAATGTCCAAGTTGGCTACTTAGCCCAAGATAGCGGCCTTAGTTCTGAACGGAACATCTATGACGAAATGCTAACGATTTTCGAAGGCCTTCGCCAAATGGAAGCTCAGATGCATACTTTAGAACAAGCAATTGCCGATCCAGATGCTAATCGTTCAGATGAGGACTACCAAGCCCTCTTAAAACAATACGATCAGATTCAACACGACTTTTCTGAAGCAAACGGGTATGGTTACGAAGCCGAAATTCGTGGTGTATTGCACGGTTTCCAATTCCCAGAAGAAACTTTCACCAAACCAATCAGCACGCTATCTGGTGGCGAACGGTCCCGCTTAGCACTTGCTAAGCTATTACTTGAGAAAAAAGACGTCTTAATCTTGGATGAACCAACTAACCATTTGGACATTCAAACCTTAACATGGCTTGAAAATTATCTTCAAACCTATCCCGGCGCACTTTTAACCGTTTCTCATGACCGCTACTTCTTAGACAAGATTACTAAAGAAGTTTACGATATGAGTCGCCACACATTAACGCACTACACCGGCAATTACAGTCACTTCTTGACGCAAAAATCAGCCAACCTATCACTCGAATGGAAGGCTTATGAGAAACAACAATCCGAAATCGAGAAACTCCAAACATTCGTCGACAAAAACTTAGTTCGAGCCAGCACGACTAAGCAAGCCCAAAGCCGCCGTCGTCAACTTGAAAAGATGGATAAGTTAGAACGCCCAACCAACGACGCCTCTAAAATCCACTTCCATTTTGATATCGATCAACCAAGTGGTAACGAAGTCTTGCAAGTCGTTGACGCGGCTGTTGGTTACTCAGCCGACAAAGTAATGGTCGAACCCATTAACTTTGAAGTCAACAAGCAAGAACGCTTAGCGATTATCGGACCTAATGGGATTGGTAAATCAACGCTTTTAAAGAGTATCCTTCATCAAATTCCATTCTTAAAAGGTCACGAACGTGTTGGTAGCAATGTTTCTATCGGTTATTATGACCAAGAGCAACGTAACCTCCACGCTAACAAAACTGTTCTTAATGAATTATGGGATGAACATCGCACCACCCCTGAAAAAGAAATCCGCACACTTTTGGGCAGCTTCTTATTCACCGGCGACGATGTTTTGAAAGTCGTTTCACAATTAAGTGGTGGCGAAAAAGCACGACTGTTACTAACTAAGCTAGCCATGAACCATGATAATTTTTTGATCATGGATGAACCAACTAACCATTTAGACATCGATAGTAAGGAAGTTTTAGAACAAGCCTTACGCGAATTCGACGGCACCGTCCTCTTCATCTCCCATGACCGATATTTCATCAACCAAGTGGCAACCGGCATCATTGAACTGTCAACCACCACCGGCAGCAAGCGCTACTTAGGCGATTACGACTACTATCTCGCTAAAAAAGCTGAGGAAGAAGCCTTCGCACAAGCCGCTGAAGTGCCAGTTGAAGTCAGTGACCAACCTGTTACTGCTCAAGATAATTATAAAGCCAGCAAGGAAACACAACGGGCTCAACGGAAGTTAGAACGAGAAGTCACTGCTTTAGAAGAACAAATGGCAACACTCGAAGAACAAGCAACTGCCATTCAAGAAAAAATGACACAAGCCGATATCATCACTAAACCATTGGTCTTGCAGGAATTACAACAAGATTTAGAAAAAGTGCAAGCAGACCTTGCCCAAACAGAAGCTGATTGGGAAGAACAAGCGATGGCACTCGAAGAATTTACTAATTAAAAACCAGAAAAAGCGCGTATCGTAGGATACGCGCTTTTTTTAGCCAACAATTTGTTTGCCAAACGGACTCAATGATAAACTTGCTAATTTAAAATGTTGGTGGGCAAATGGGATGCCGACAATTGTAATTGTTAATAACAAGCCCCAGAAAATATGGTTGGCCCATAAAATAAAGCCCCCAAAGATAAACCAGACAATATTTAATAAAAAGGAGCCTGCACCACCGCTCGAAACAACTCGTGCGTTAAATGGCATTAACGTCAAACCACCAATTTTAAAACATTGTAAGCCAACTGGAATCCCCACGATTGTGACACACCACACTAAGCCGGCTAAAAACCAACCAACTGCGCTCACTAAGCCACCGAAAATCCACCAAATAATTGTGCCTAAAAGACTCATCAGCTACTCCTCCTCTACTCTTTTCTCCGATTATACAGACTTGTCCAACCCTAATCAAAAAGCCCGCCTAATTAATTAGGTGGGCTTTTTTTTCAATCATTAACCGATTAGTGCTAACGCTTGTTTCAAGACGGTTTCGCCATCCATCATCCCGTAGGCTTTCATATCAATCACTTCAACACCAATGCCTTTAGGTGCTAATTTTTCTTTAAATTGACCTTCCATAAAGCGTACTTGAGGGCCTAATAAGACGCAATCAATTTTTTTGTTTTCTAATTGGTTATCTGCATCTGATGCGCCAGTTGCGAAGATTTCTGCATCGACACCTTGTGCTTCTGCTGCCTTTTGCATTTTTGAAACGAGCAAGCTAGTTGACATACCTGCCGCACAACATAACATGATTGTTTTTTCTGCCATAATAATTACCCCTTAATTTTTTTAGATTGAAATGAAAGAATTGTACAGAAAGTGAAATGAAGCGTTTTCATCACTGCTGTAAATTCAGTATAAGCGCTTTCTAAATAATTGTCAATTAATGTTATTTTTTAATTTGAATAATTGCTGATTCCCCTTTACTGACTATTTGTTAATAAATTAACTAATAACTAGTGTTATTTTATATTCTTTTTTTCAACCTGACTTTTTACGTCAACTATGTTTAAATGGCATTTAGACACTTTTTTTTTGGAGGCAACATGTTTAAATTTAAATCACTTTATCTATTTGGTTATGGTCTTATTCTGAGCGCCATCGTCGGTATCTTGCTCGGCCTTTTTTATAGCTTACAAAGTACTCTAATTGATCTTTTCTGGCAAAAAGCAACCTTTGGTAGCCTCTTAGACGCCATTATGCTGATGATGGTTGGCTTAGTCATCATTATTTCACGACACTATTTTGGGCCCCTCCCACAAAATTTGGGGGTCATTAAGGCTGATCTCAAACAAACGGGCACTGCTAATTATCGCTATGTCCTTTTACAAATGCTGATTCCTGCTGTCATTTTGGTCAGCGGAACGAGCCTTGGGCCTGAAGCAACATTGGTTAGCTCAACCTTCCTCTACAGTATTTGGCTCGCTGACAAGCAACGCTACGTCGCCGCGCATTTTGATGACTTACGTGCACAATCAATAGGCATGAGATTAAAAGTACTCGCGACACCGCACCGCTATCTATTGCATTATCAACAACCAACCGCCCCACTCACCAAAGTAGCAACCTATCAAAAGAAAGCCCTCATCACAACTTACTTTTTAAATGGGACTGCGTGGTTTAGCGGCGTCTTCATCTTAACCGGCGAACCGTCATTAATTATTCGGCTTGGCCAATCGCACTGGCAAGGGCGCGATCTCTATTGGTTTTTACCATTAGTGCTCGGGGGTTATTTACTCGGAAAACTTTGGTTGGCCGGCATGGTGGGCTTACGCAAAATTATGCAAGCCCGCCTCACCAACGATCAGGTCCGCGTCTTAATCGGTGGTCTGGCGATTTTCTTAGCCAGCCTCTTTTTCCCACACATTCTCTTTTCCGGTCAACATAACTTTCATTTATTCACCACAATTTGGCAAGATCAATCAATGCTTTTTTTAATGAACCGCTCCCTATTAAAACTAATTTTATTAACAATCTGTTTGAACACCGGTTGGCTTGGCGGGGATATCTTCCCGGTTTTGTTTGCTTCAACCGCTCAAGGGATGGCAATTAGCCAGTTATTCCCGCAAGTTGATTCCCTCTTTGTCATTGGGTTAATTGCCATCAGTATGGGCAGTGCCATTCTTGAAGCCCCACTGGTAGCTGGATTGATTATGGTTATTTTATTCTTACCGCCTAATCTCTTTTGGGTTGGTATTATTGCTACTGGCATCGTCTTAGGCTTAGAAAAATACCGTCAACATCATCAAGCACGCCGTGAGCATCACCAAAGCCAAGGTGCGCGACTACATCAAAGTGAAGCCTAACAAAAGGGGGCTGAGACAAAAGTAAATTTTGTCCCAGCCCCCTTTTTTGTTATCTAAATATTGATAGTCTAAACGTGTTCTATAAGTCATATCCTTCCGGTTAACTCTGAATCTCAAATGATTGCTTACAGCAATCATTCGCCATTCTGTGTTAATCCTCAGGACATACCCAACTTATGGCACACTCTCTTTTTTAAACGTGTTCTATAAGTCATATCCTTCCGGTTAACTCTGAATCTCAAATGATTGCTTGCAGCAATCATTCGCCACTCTGTGTTAATCCTCAGGACATACCCGACTTATGGCATACTCTCTTTTTTACTTTTAAAGTTCGTTTTGATACGGAAAGTCCAAACTAGGGACGGCGTTTAAATCTAAATCAGCCAGCGTGTTTTGCGCAAGTGCAATGTGGGCAGCAGCGCCAATCATCGCGCCATTATCGCCACATAAGCGTAGTGGTGGCATGATTAAATCAAGATCTAATCCTGCTGATTCAATCCCAGCCGCTAAGCCTTCTCGCAAGCCTTGGTTGGCCGCAACCCCGCCGGCAACAACTAGTTGTTTAACCTTTAGTGATTGTGCTGCGCGAAGGGTTTTAGTGACTAATACTTCAACAACACTTGCTTGGAAACTTGCCGCTAAGTCCGCTTGGTCCAATGTTTCACCGATTTGATCAGCATGGTGGACCGTATTGATAAAAGCACTCTTGAGACCACTAAAACTGAAGTCCAAGTTATCTTCTTTCAACATTGCGCGTGGAAAATTAAACGTATCTTGGCCTAAATGTGCGAGGCGGTCAATTTCCTTACCAGCTGGATATGGCACACCCAATACCCGTCCAATCTTATCGTAGGCTTCGCCAGCCGCATCATCCCGTGTATCACCGATGATTTCGAATTGACCCGCAGCGGGCATATAAACTAATTCTGTGTGACCACCTGAAACCAATAGGGCTAACAAAGGGTATTCTAACGGTTTAACAAAGCGGGCCGCATAAATGTGCCCGGCCATATGATTAACCGGTACAAGTGGCAAATGATGCGCGTAGGCGATTGCCTTAGCGGCTGTGACCCCAATCAATAAAGCGCCAACTAATCCGGGACCGTAAGTGACGGCGACCGCTGTTAAATCATCATAAGTCACACCAGCTTGTTCCAGTGCTTCTTGTGTACAAAGTGTGATTTGTTCAACATGATGGCGGCTAGCCACTTCTGGGACTACCCCGCCAAAACGTTGATGACTCTTAATCTGTGTTGCAATGACATTACTTAAGATACGTTGACCATTTTCAATGACCGCCACACTCGTTTCATCACAACTTGATTCAAAGGCTAAAATTAATTCTTTTTTCTCCGTCATTTTGTTACTCCTATTGACTCAGTATGCGGCACATACTGAATGCATCTTCTTTTTCCTGAACATAATAATTGCGTCTGGTTTTAACGACCTTAAACCCCATCCGTCGATAAACAGACTGCGCGCCTGTGTTACCAGTGCGGACCTCAAGGGTAATTTTTTGGCTCGGATAATCCCGCGCAAGTGCGACCACCTCGTGGACTAAAAAGTGGCCAATCCCTCGTTTTTGAAAGCTAGGACGGACCGCAATATTCGTGATGTGGGCCTCATTAGTTGAAAACCAAGCACCAACAAACGCGACCACTTCTGAGCCTTGGCATAATACTAAATAAATCGATGTCCGGCGCTTGCTGAGTTCACTAGCAAAGGCCCACCGATCCCAAGGTGTTTTACCGCCATAGACCGAGCGTTCAATATCAATCAACGCTGGAATATCGCTCTGGCTGGCACGCGCCAAGTAAAACGGCTGATCATCAATCATGACTTGCCGCGTAACGTAGGGGAGCTCTTTTTTTAACCAAACACGTGGGCGTAGGTATTCCCTAAACTTGTTCCACATAAGCTGCCGATCCTTGATCGTCATGTGTTTTACCCCAGTTGACCTCTGCTTCTGTCTTTCTGAGATAATGTGGCCCAAAGCCATGGATGTCAGCAACTGGTTCAGCATTAGCCCCCAATTGGCCTAGAACAGCTGCGTGTGGCAAGTTATGGTTGGCATCGACAAAATGGGCCTGACTACCTAAAGTGGCTTTAATCTGTGCGTTAAACTGTTGTACGTCATCGCCAACAAAATAGACAGGTTCATTTAGTAACGCCACTTGTGCTAATAAGTCGGTTAGTGCCAAATGTTGATCAGCGACCACGTTTTGTAAGTGCTGGTCTTGCCATTGATAAACACCGGCAAAAATGTTGTCCCGGCGCGCATCAAATAGCGGTACAATCAAAGCGGTTGTTTCTTGAACGTTCCCCGCTAAGAGCGCCAAACTGGAAATCCCAACTAGTTCCTTACCCATTGTCCAGGCAAAAGACTTGGCCGTTGTGACCGCAATCCGCAAGCCAGTATATGAACCTGGTCCTTGTGCGACTACAAACCGGTCGATTGCTTCAATCGGTGTCTTGGTTTGTTTTAAAAGTTGATCAATCATTGGTAACAATGTTTGACTGTGGGTTTGCCGAATATTGACGGTCATTTCGCCTAATATTTGTTGGTCTTCAAGTAGCGCCACACTCACCGCTTGATTCGAGGTATCCATTGCCAATAGCTTCATTAATGTCATCCTTCTTCTGCTTATAATCCTTGTTATTCTAGCATAAATTAGCGATTAAATCGACACGCGTCACTTTTAGCTGCACTAAAAAACCACCTTGATAAAGAATAACTTTATCAAAGTGGTCGTTGTTTTTAAAATTATTGAATTCTGTCTTTCAAACGAACAATTGGTTCAAAATGCATCACGAGGTAAATCACAATCGGATGAATAACCATTGTGGCGGCCTCGCCCACTGCTCTTGTAGCAAAGTGGACACTGATTGGGGTCTGACTTAAAATCGATACCCACCATGAATTTAGGCCAAGATTAACGACGACAACCACCGTTAATACCGCTAAAATCACGCGTAACCACGTAATCTTTTGCCGGTAGAAGAAACAGCCGTAAATGAATGCGCCTAAGAAGGCTGATAACGTGAAACCGGGGAAATAGCCGCCCGGGACACCAATCATCAAACTATTGATGAGATCGCCAAGGACGGCCGCTAAGCCCGCCCAAACTGGCCCAAACCACCAACCCATTAAGGCGGTAACGATAAACCCAAAACTAATTCTGTAAATCGTTAGCGAAATCGCAAAGCGAGCAATCACTAATTGTAAAGCGATTAGAACAGCTAGTAATACAACGCGTCTGGTGTCTAGCTTCACACCAAATAACCGATCTTGATTAACCATAAAAAAAGCATCTCCCTTTTGGAGTTGCCACAAATAACACTGCGGCGAATGCGGGACTAAAACCGCGAGCATTACTGCTCTTCGTCTGGTGTTCACATTCCGTTCCACCAGCACTTAACGCTTTAATCCCTACTCCGAATCTTTTTAGAACTTACTAAATGTACCACCTATTCCCTGAGGATACAACTATTCAGTTTGTCCACTTCAAAATATATCATCTCAAGGTGGTCAAAATTTGCTATACTGGAACTAATTAAGCCTGATTATGAAAGGGACTGACAACTATGAAAAAAATCCTCGTCTTGCACACTGGCGGTACAATCGCCATGTCCGCTGATCAAGACGGTGCAGTCGCACCAACTGGTCAAAATCCAATGGCCGGTTTTGAAAAATTATTCGATAACCAACTCACAATTATTAGTGAAGAATTTGCGAATCTGCCCTCACCACACATTACACCAACCGTGATGTTAGCACTCAAGAATCGCATTCAAGCAGCTGAAGCAACTGGTATCGATGGGGTCGTCATCACTCACGGGACCGATACACTTGAAGAAACTGCCTACTTCTTAGACCTGACCTTGCCTAACAACGTGCCAATTGTTATCACCGGTGCGATGCGTTCTTCTAATGAAATCGGCTCAGATGGTCTTCATAACTTAATTAGTGCCGTTTGGACCGCCGCTTCTGACGATGCCCACGATAAGGGTGTTTTAGTCGTCATGAACGATGAAATCCACACCGCTCGTTATGTGACAAAAACGCACACGACAAATGTCGCTACTTTTAGAACACCAACTTTTGGCCCAATTGGTTTGGTCAGCAAGCACGATGCTAATTTCTTCCAAGAATTAATTCGTTCTGAAATCTGCGATATCCAAGAATTGGTTGAACCGGTCTTCTTATTAAAAGCTTATGCCGGCATGGACGGGACGCTTTTTGAAGCCATCAATCAGCCAACTACTAAAGGCCTTGTGATCGAAGCTCTTGGTGCTGGGAATTTACCACCCGCAACACTACCTGCCATCCAAGCCTTACTGGACCGCAATATTCCCGTTGTGCTCGTATCACGCTGTTTCAACGGTATTGCCGAAGACGTCTACGACTACGATGGTGGTGGCGTTAAATTGAAAAAAATGGGCATTACTTTCTGCCAGGGCTTAAACGGTCCCAAAGCCCGCTTGAAACTTCAAGTTGGCTTAAGTGCTGGTAAAACAGGCGCTGACCTCGTGAACTTCGTCAGCAATGCCGTTTCATAAGAAAACTAACTAAAAAAGGAGTGTGCCATAAGTCGGGATATCCCGAGGATTAACACAGAATGGCGAATGATTGCTGTAAGCAATCGTTTGACATTCAAGGTTAACCGGAAGGATATGACTTATAGAACACGTTTAAAAAAGAGTGTGTATCATAAGTCGGGTATATCCCGAGGATTAACACAGAATGGCGAATGATTGCTGCAAGCAATCGCTTGAGATTCAGGGTTAACCGGAAGGATATGACTTATAGAACACGTTTAGACCATCAATATTTGGATAACAAAAAAGGGGGCTGGGACAAAATTACTTTTGTCCCAGCTCCCTTTTTTTGTATCTGAAACGTACTTTTAGCAATACGCTTATCTTTTAGTCCATGCTATTTCGGCTTCTGCTGCGCTGAGGTCACCCACGGCTACCTTATGGCGCGTGGTCATTATGTCATCAACCATCACTTGTTCGACCTGGCTTTGTGTCATTTGACCGTATTGAATTTCATGACCATAACGGATATTAACACTTGTCACCCGATGACCCATCAAGAAATCGTAATCCAAGGCGTCTAACATCCATTCAAAATAATGGACGTTATTGACGTGTTGATTGCCATCAATATCAAAATAACGCACGCGGTATTCTTTTTGCGATGCCTTTTCTGAGTCTATCTTCTTAATGCGTGGGAATCGTTTGCTACCTTTGATCGCCATTGATTCGAACGGTGCCATGATTTCTGGGACGACGGGCACCATACTGCGCGTTTCATAAGACATCATCACAAAAATACTTTGGACAAAGACGCACTCGTTGCCCGCTTCATCGTACAACCAAAAATTCCGATAACAGAAATAGCGATTATAACTCTCTGCTTCCGTCACAATCCGCGCCTTTTCATCCACTTTGGGCATCCGGTTAATCGTCATTTGATATTGCGTGACAACCCATCCAAGATTTAAACTGTGCATTGTTTCTTCGCCGACATTGAGGTCATTGAGTTGGTGTTCTGAGGCCAAAATTAAAACGTTAACCAAGGATGCTAAGGTCAATTCGCCTTTAATATCCGTTTCAAAATACGGAATCCGGTATTCCTCTGTATACTGCTTGCCTGCCATCTTATTTCCTCTATTCTGTTAAATCGTGGTACGCGTTGTAGACCACTTGTTTCTTCAAATCATTGGCCTTAGCGACCGTTTTAATGGCAACATTAGGACTAGCCCCTTGTTGAATCTGGGCTTCGACTTGTTCTGATAGTGATAAAGTCGGGTCAGTGGCCACCACACTTAGGTTTTGAGGTGTTGGGTTGCCCGCTACGATAATCACAAATTCACCGCGCATTTCATTATCAGTTGCCCAAGTTAAGGCTTCTTGTAAATCACCGCGAATAAATTCTTCAAACTTCTTCGTCAACTCTCGGCCCAAAGTAACTTGGCGCTCGCCACCAAAACCGTTGATCAACGCTTGTAACGTCTTTTTCAAACGATGAGGTGCTTCGTAAAAGATAGTTGTTTCCGGCTTTAAGGCTAGTTGTGCGACCGTTTCAGTTAACTCTTTGCCTTTGCGTGGTAAAAAGCCAAAGAACGTAAAGGGTTGCGGTGTAATCCCGGAAGCAATTAACGCCGTAATCCCAGCATTTGCGCCTGGTAGTGGTACGACTGCGATATTGGCTTCGATACAAGCTTTGACCAATTCATGACCCGGATCGCTAATCGATGGCATCCCCGCATCACTAACTTGGGCAATATCGTCGCCTGCTTCCAATTTTTCAATCAACGTTTCAATCCGTTGTTGCGTATTATGTTCGTGGAAACTAATTTGTTTGGTTTCAATTTCAAAGTGGTTCAATAATTTTTGCGTATTGCGTGTATCTTCAGCCGCAATTAACTGAACGTCCTTTAACGTCTCAATCGCGCGGTACGTCATATCACCCAAGTTACCGATTGGTGTTGGCACCAAATAGAGCGTCCCTTGAGTGGTTGTTTTAAAACTAGATTGTGTTTGCATGTTTAATTATCCCTTCACGCCGTAATGACTCGAGCTTATAAAAGCGGGCGCCGCGACAAATGATCTTGCCTCAGCGCCCTGTTTGCGTTGCTTAATGATTAATCAGCTGTCCGTTCGCCATAAATAACGTCGTTACAAAAGGCGCATGGTTCGTCGTTTTCACGTCGCGAACCATAGAAATAAGGACAGATATGAAAGCCTTCTTCATACAGATTCTGTAAATTTTGTTTAGACTTAGACAAACCTTGTGATAAATCTTTAGTGTCAGTTTCCTCAGTTGTTTGTTGTAATTCCTGAAGGTGTTCTCTGAGGTGTTTATTTTCAATCTCTAATTCTGCATTTTCTTCCAGAACTTTAGATAAAACTGCCTTCATTTCAGTGATGCCGTCAAACGTTAACTTGGCCTGCTGCTCAATAGTTAATAATTGTTCGTATAAGTCTGTTTTACTCAACGTTTACATCCTCCCGATGGCCTTTTAAGCTAATTTTTGAACTACGATCCGCTATGCTACTGCGATTAAATTTAACGTTAAACTCTCTAAGACGTTTTGGCAACTCACATTTTGTTCAAACGTGCGTTGGGCCGTTAAAACGAATTCTGTTTGCGCCACAATCTCCGCTGCGGTCATTTGTTGACTAATGGTGTTTAACTGTGTGCGATACTCACTAAAACAAAGATCACCCGCCAAATCATACCGGCAGTTTAAAAGATCTTGATACCACAAACCAATTAAGTTTAAGGCGATCTTTTGTTGGGACCGATCTGTCAATAACGGTAGTAGTTGCGTTTGAATCGTTACAAAACTCTCCAAATCCTTTTGGGCAACTTTTTGGGCCCAACTCGTGATTTTAGCAACGACTTGCATCAGCCAGTCTTCGGCCAATAATTGTTGGGCCTGCGTTAAGTCACTCGTCAAGTGACTCAACAGCTGTGCCTGCGCTGGTAAAATCTGCGCTTCTTCAAATTGTTGACGCACCATTTCCTTCGGCAGATTGGCTAAGTCAATCACTTGAAGCCGCGACAAAATCGTCGGTAACATCAGATTCTTATTGCTGGTACATAAAATTGCATAGACATTTGGGGCCGGTTCTTCCAAAAATTTCAATAAACTATTGGCCGCACTAGCCGTCAATGTCTCTGCCGCTTCAATAATGAAAAGCCGCTGACTCGATTCCATCCCACTCTTGGCAACTTCTTGCTTCAAATAACGAATATCAGCAATTTTAATGCTCTTACCGTCGGGTTTTATTTCGACAACGTCGGGATGATTCCCAGTTAAAATCCGCTGGCATTCAGGACATTGATAACACGGTTGGTTGTCTTCATTGACCTGTTGGCAAAAAAGTCGCAGTGCCAACCATTGTGCCAATTGCATTTTACCCACACCTTGTGCACCGGCTAATAAATAGCCATGTGCTAACTGCCCACGCGCAATAATCTGGGCAAACTGCTGGACAAGCTTGGGTTGCATTTGTTCAATTGTTAAAGTGGCCATTGTTTAGAAACGGTGGAATTGTTCGATTGGCATCACAAAGACGGTTGCCCCACCGACTTGTACTTCAATAGGGTAAGACATTGAACTGTCCATTGTGGCATCCATATTGATAGGAGGTGTCATAAATTGTTCGCGTGCTTGGCACGTTTCTTCAATAATCTTCAAAGCTTCTGGAACACGTTCGTCTTCAATCCCCACGATAAACGTTGTATTGCCAGATTTCAAAAAGCCACCAGTTGTTGATAACTTCGTTGCTCGAATGTTGGCATCAATTAATTCACTACTTAATAAGTTACTGTCTTTATCTTGGACGATTGCTAATAATAATTTCATCTTAATCTCTCCCCTTATACTTCAAATAAATGCGGATTTGCTTGTGCGATGACTTGTAAACATTGTGTCACAACCGCTTCAAGGGGTTGTGAGGCATCAATTGTTTTAATCCGTTCTGGGTGCGCTTGTGCTAGTTTCAAATAAGATTGACGCACTTTTTGATGGAACGCTAATTTTTCCTGATCCAAACGGTCATATTGATTTTGACGATGCTGCTTAATCCGGGCTAACCCGACTTCAGAAGGCACATCTAAGTATAACGTTAAATCTGGCGTGAGGCCGTCAGTGGCAAATAAATTCATTTGCGCCACAGCTTCTTCACCAATCTCGCGCCCGGCACCTTGATAAGCAATTGAGCTATCCACAAACCGATCACAAATGACGAGTTTGTCGGCTGCGAGCGCCGGTTGAATCTTTTCAACAATATGTTGTCTTCTAGCTGCTGCGTATAATAATGCTTCTGTCCGATCATCCATCGCCGTATTCTTAACATCCAAGATAATCTGGCGGATCTGTTCAGAAATTGGATTGCCCCCTGGTTCACGTGTCACGACGATTTCTTGGGACACTTCTTTTTGTAAGCGTGCCACGACTGCTTCGAGTGCACTGGTCTTACCGGCACCATCTGGCCCTTCAAACGTAATTAATTTGCCTACCACACAACAACCTTCTTCATCAATAGAGTTACTCTTATTTTACTTGATTGAGCAAACAAGGTAAAGGGAAGGGGTTAAAAGTTCGCTAATAAAAAGACTGGGCCTTGATAAAATCACTTTTATCAAGGGCCCAATCTTTTTTTTATTATCTTAAAGCATTACGGCTGGCTACTTCGCGCGAAACGGCATCACTGGCCACCTTGCGCTGACGTGCTTGTCGGTATAAAAATTCGAACTTTGCTTGTTGAATCTTACTTTCCATCTCCAACGTTTGATCTAGTCCTCTAACGTTTGCTTGCGTTTTTTGTGCTGAGCGCCACTTATCTTTCACTTGATAAATCAAATCAAGTAACGCTTCATCGCCAGCTTCTCTTAGCGTTGGTTTTCGTCTACCGAACATTATAACCCCACCATTTCTAGATTTCTTGACGACCCTCGACTGCTTTTAATAAAGTCATCTCATCCGCATATTCAATATCGCTCCCGACCGCTAAACCATGGGCTAAGCGAGTGACTTTAATCCCGGCCGGCTTAATTAGCCGTGAAATATACATCGCCGTTGCTTCCCCTTCGGGCGTTGCATTGGTGGCGATGATGACTTCTTTAGCTGGTGTTTTTTGGAGTCGTTTAATTAAATTAGCAATATTAATATCGTCTGGCCCTTTACCTTCAATTGGTGACAACACCCCGTGCAAGACGTGATAGAGACCGTGATAATCGTTCATCCGTTCCATCGACATCACATCTTTAGGTTGTTCGACCACCAAAATCATTTCCTGACTACGCGCGGTATCCCGACAAATCTCACAAGGATCTTCATCAGTGATATTGCCACAGACACTACAATAATGGAGGTCTCGGCGTGCTGAAATCAGATTCTTGGCAAAGTTAGTCACGTCATCTTCATTCATATCAATCGTATAAAAAGCTAATCGCGTTGCTGTTTTGTTACCAATGCCTGGTAACTTCATATAACTTTCGATTAGCTTCGCAATTGGTTCTGGATATTGCATATGTGCACTTCCTTAATCGGTTACCTTAGAATGGGAGGCCCTTTGTGAACTTACCCATTTTAGCTTGTGTTTGTTTATCGATATCAACCATTGCTTCGTTAACTGCCATGATGATTAAATCTTGAAGCATATCAACGTCATCCGGATCAACAGCTTCCGGTTTGATGGCGATATCTTTCATCTTCTTGTCACCAGTCATTGTCACAACAACAGCATCGTTAGCAGCCTTGCCAACGAATTCAGTGCTGTTTAATTCGTCTTGTGTTTGACCCATTTCTTTTTGCATTTTTTGCATTTGTTTCATCATACCTTGCATATTACCCATTCCGCGCATTTTAAAACATCCTCTCAATTTTTAAATTAATCTTTTTGAACAACGACTGCATCCCCGAATAACGCTTGGGCCTGCTGCACAACTTCGCTAACTTCAGGCGCCGGTGCTTTTTCGGTCGTCGTTGGTTGGTCCTCATTATTATGACCTGAAACCGCATGATTTTGCAAATATTCTTTCCGGATTTCTGGCCAATTATCTTGCGGTACTAAGACCACTTTAAACGGATTGCCCGTTAAACGGTTTAAGCCGTTTTCTAGGACCGTCAATAAATCCTGATCGTTATTAGCCCGTTCGAATAAAATTTCGTAGTTAAAAGCGACAACGACGCCACTTTGACTCGCTGCTACCGGTTCAGAAACCCGCATAATCGCTCGTTTGGTAACATCTAACATGTTTAATAAATCTGGCCAAACTTCTTTTAAGTTTTCTAAATTAGTCCGCGTCGCATCCGCAAGTACCGGATAAATCAACTTCCGGTTGACCTTCTTACTAATTTTCTTAGCTGGTTTAGGTTTTGCTTGTTGAACAGGCGCACTTGGTCCGGCCGTTTCTAATTTCTGTAAAGCCGCTTGTAATTGATCAACTTGTTGACTTAATTGGGTCACTTGCTCATTATCGGCTGGGTCTGAAACATTGGCGCTAACGGCCGCAGGTGCCACTGGTTGTTGCGTCAAACGCACCGTTGCAACTTCCAAATAGATTTCTGGATGATTAGTGAACCGTAGTTGTTGTTGCGTTTCATTTAAAATATCGATCACCGTATACAATTGTTCGGCGCTCAAGGCATCACTAAGTTGTTTGAAGTGTTCGTCCAATAAATCCATTTCATTAGCCATTACCAATTCAGGTGCTTGTTGATACATCAATAAATCACGTACATATTCGATTAAATCTTCAACAAAGCGTTGCGCATCTTTACCCTCAGCTAATATCTGTTGCAATAGTTGCAACGCTGCTTTAGGCGCGTGATCATGAATTGTTTGCACATAATCGGCTAATAAAGCTTCCGTCAAACTACCGGTCACATCCAACGCGTTTTCTAAAGTGACGTGGTTATCACTAAAGGATAAGACCTGATCCAAGATACTCAGTGCATCCCGCATCCCACCTTCAGCGGCTTTAGCAATCACTTTTAACGCAGCTGGATCGTAGGTCATTTCTTTTTGTTCTAAGATGTAAGCCATTCGTTTGAATAAATCAGCAGCCGTAATCCGCTTGAAGTTAAAGCGTTGGGTCCGCGAAATAATCGTGGCTGGCACCTTGTGAACTTCGGTCGTTGCTAAAATGAAGACCACGTTGGCTGGTGGTTCTTCCAATGTTTTCAACAGCGCATTAAACGCACCGGTGGATAACATGTGGACTTCATCAATAATATAAATTTTATAATCGGCTTGGGTTGGGGCATACTTCGCTTTATCCCGAATATCCCGAATTTCTTCAACCCCGTTATTTGAAGCCGCATCAATTTCAATCACATCATTTAACGCACCGGCAGTAATTGCCCGACACGTTTCACATTCATTACAAGGTTCACCATCTTTTTGATAATGACAATTAATCGCCTTGGCAAAAATCTTCGCAGCGGACGTTTTCCCAGTCCCCCGCGGCCCCGTAAATAAATAGGCATGACTCGTCTGTTTTGTGATGATGGCGTTTTTTAATGTTTGGGTCATTGTTTCTTGCCCAACGACATCATCGAACCGTTGTGGCCGCCAAACCCGATATAAAGCTTGATAGCTCATTTAATGACCTCCGCCTTTCACCTAATCGTCCTATTGTTTAAAAAAACTACTTGTTCCATTTTAGCATATTTTACAGTATTTTTTAGGGCCTAAGGGCACTAAAAAAGAGACTGCTCCAAAAATAATTTTAGCTTCAGTCTCCCTGCATCTTCTGAATCAACGTGCTTTTTCAGGCATATTGTTACGGTTAGCGGCGCCGCGCAAACAATCGACCTCGTCGCTTATTCACGCGACGAGGCTAATCCTATACAACATGACCACCTGAAACACACTAGGCACTAAAAAAGGATTAAGTCATATTGACCTAATCCTGGTTAATTTCTAAAAAACTTAAGACACATGATAAAACAAACTTAGTGCTGCTTTCTTCCGAACCTGACACGATTCGTAGGCTCATCATTGTCTCAAGGCCTTACGGCAATTCTTATTCTACCTGATTAGGTTTAAAATTACCAGTTTTTTTCTTCTTTTTTCGTCGATTTTCCCGAATTTTTTTGAAAAAGGTCTGTAATAAGGCGGCACATTCAGCTTCGCGCACACCAGCCACCACTGTCGCTTGGTGATTAAACCGTTTGTCCGTCAAAAGATTCATCAAGGTACCGGTCACGCCGGCTTTTGGATCGCTGGCGCCAAAATAAACGTTTGGAATCCGACTGTTGATAATGGCCCCTGCACACATCGGACAGGGTTCTAACGTTACAAAAATCGCCGTGTCTTCTAAGCGCCAACTCTTTTCAACCATACAAGCTTCTTGAATCGCGATGATCTCCGCGTGTAACGTTGCATCCTGTGCGTGTTCACGAATGTTGTGCCCCCGACCAATAATCTGGCCATCCTTCACGATGACCGCCCCAATCGGTACTTCACCAATAATCCGTGCCTGATTCGCTTCATCAATTGCAACTTGCATCCACTGATCAATCTCAGTTTGTGTATATCCCAATTCACTAGCCCCTTTACCAATCAAAAGAGTGTCCCTAAAACAAAAGACATCTTTGTCCTAGAAACACTCTTAGTCGTTTTTTATAGCCGTTCTTTGACTTTCGTCGCATAAGCCGTCAACGTTTGCCGTAAATCTTCCATCATTTCTGGAATATTATCGGTTTGTTCGCCTAGCTTATCCTTTAATTGGTTGAGCTTATCAGCCGCCCCTAATAAATTATTCACGTCTGCATCGGAAAGTTGATCAACCAATTCCAATGCCTTTTGATTACCATGTAGTTTATCTTTGACAAAGTTTTTAACTGCCGAGCGTTTACGGTAGCGTTCAACTTTCTCGATGATTGCCTTAGAACCAACGAAAGCGGCTGTTGCACCGACCCCCGCTGTGACACCAACACCAATTAGAATCTTATATCTCATTTTCATTGTATCAACCTCCTTACACTATAGCCCTATTTTAGCATATCCCAGCCTGTTTGACGTCTTATCGGCTCAACATTATTTTAACTTAATACTTTGTAAAATATAGTAGCCTTTATCCTTATGAATGATTTGTACATTGCCAAAAGTATCCGCCATTAATTGCTTAGCTGAAGGTGCACCTTGCTTCTTTTGAATCACGACGTCTAATTCACCATCTGTTAGCAAGTGATCGTAGGCACCCTTCAAAATATTTTGAACAACTGCTTTGCCAGCTCGAATTGGTGGGTTCGTCAAAATCGCAGCGTATTGCGCCGTCACATTTTGATATTCAGCTGATTCAAAGATTGCAACATTTTGGATTTGATTCAAATCGCAGTTTTTTTGTGCTAAGCCAAGCGCGCGTTCGTTAACATCGACCATGTCGATTTGACGCTCAGGTGCTAACTTAGCAAGTGTCATCCCGATTGGGCCGTAACCACAACCCATGTCTAAGATGGGACCTGCTGGCGTCTCGCTTAAATCAACGGCATCTAGCAATGCCCGTGAACCGTAATCCACAGTATTTTTGGAAAACACACCATTGTCAGTCGTGAACTTGAAATTAAAGCCCCGTAGTTCAAACGTCCAATTTTTCTCAGCGTGTTCAACTTCCGGATTTTTTGAATAATAATAATCTGTCATTTAAGAACCTCATTTGTCTTGATTGTTAGTTAAGTTGCCGATTTGAACAAAACGCATAAAATGACCTGCGAGTCCTTTTCGTTGTGGTGTCTCCGTCACTTTTTGGTTCACCACTAATAGAATTTGGAGCATCGTAAAGATAATTGAGGTCCGCTTTTGATAAGCAATGTATTTAGGAATCCACTTCGTCGTATATTTCTTCTTATACGTCCGTAAGCCTTGGAAGCCGTAGAAGTGATAGCCATATTCATAAATCAAATGCGCGATTTTTTCTTCAATAAAACTGAATTCTGACGTCCCCACATTGGCCAGTGGCGCCATCCCTAAATTGAAGTACTCATAACCTTCTGCTTTGTTGTGTTCAAAAAGACTAATGAAAACTTCATCCATTATACCAGATGGCGCGTCTTTTCTGTGGCGCATGAGGTCAATACTTGAAACTTCTTTCGTCCCAGTTGGCATATCATTGGCAAAAGCCACAATCCGATGCTCTGGATCATAAATCACAGCGATGGCTGCCTGTTGTAAATAATTAGGATCGAAGAAGCCCAGTGAAAAGCCTTTTTCAACCCGCCCATCAAGCCAATCATCCGAAACGGCCTTCAATTCAGCCATTAAGTCATCTGAAAATGGTGGCGTCAATAATTCAAACTGATAACCTTCACGTTCAAATTTATTCATCAAGGCCCGCTCAGCACGGCGCTTCTTACCAACTAACGTAAAGTCAGCCAACTTCACGTACCCTTCTTCACCAAACTTGATGAAATCAAACCCAATTTCATGTAATTGCATCGTTAACTCAGCCGAGATTTCATAGAACGCCAAATGACAATCGATCAAATCGGCTTCGCGCATCAATGCTTCAATCGCATCTATAAACTTGTCTGGATTTCCGACTGGTTCGCCCATCACAATCAAGCGATCCGCTTTTTTTCGGAATAACAAGAAGACTTGATCTTCGCCATCTTCTTGATAGAAGTAAACTGATTTGTCTTTTAGATAAGCCAAATGACTAACTTCATTGCCGCCGTATTCCGCAATCACCTTGCTAATTCGCGCTTCATCAAATGGTGTTGCGATCTTATGCCCACCACGACTTAGATAGCGGAAAACGATGAACAACGTTGCCGCTGCCACTAACAAGCCAACAAACCCGACAAGCCAAATTCGTTCCGACGGGAATAATAACGCCGTTGGTACTGGTTTACGGTGATGCAAGTGTGGTGAGTTCGCGATTCCGACAAAACTATATAGCAAGAAGACGCCGACAAAAATGGCGCCATCGACGATTCGATCATTCCATGAGAATTCAATCTTTTCACGATAAAGTTCCCGTTTCAATAAGAGGCTAGCTAATAAGACAAGGATCAAGAAAACAGCCAACTTAATCGAGAAGTCACGCCATAGGGTATTGGCAATCGCAATCACCAATAAAATCATCAATGGCCAATAAACCCGTTTTACCCGGTTAGCAACCCCGCGTGCTAACCCTAGCATGACAAAGGCCACGATAATATTCGTCACCCGGTCTAGGAAAAAGAACGTGTAAGGATAAAGTTGACCGATCACGGTATTGGTAATCGCAAAGTTTGGCACAGTCGCTACTAATAGTAAAATAATCCCCGAAATATAGAGGAAAAAGACGATAAAGTGGTGCGCGATTTTTTGCATAATCTGCCGTGGTAGGCCTTGAAGGTAGTGATTTAAGCGACTACCCGCATCGTGGGTAAATAAGCCAACCCCCACCAAGAATGGCATGATGTAGTAGAATACCCGGTAGAATGATAACCAAACAACTGCATCAGCATTACCAACGCCAATTGCACTCAACCCAAAGATCATGAATAAATCAAACGTCCCTAACCCACCAGGCACCATCGAAATGACCCCAATGATGTTGGCAATCATGAATAATGGTAGGACTTGTAATAAGTCACCTTTGATTTCCAAGAAATAACCGATCAGCAAGAAGAAGCCACCAGCAAAACCCCATTCAAAGAATGAGCCTGCCGTTAAGCGCAAAATCCGTTTAACGGATAAATCACTAAAAAATGCCGCGTTCTTCAGACGGGTACTTCCGAGTAATACTGGGAAATAACAAGCCCCGCCGACTAACCATAACCAGTAGTTGGCATAAATTTGACCAATGCCAAAGCCAAAGATTAAGACGATGCTAATTAAACACCAAATCGAAAGACCCGCTAATAAAAAGAGTGCAATCTTTGAAATTGCAATTAAGATTTCTTTTTGCGAAGCTTTTTTACCGTAGAAGTTAGCCCGTAAACTAGCACCTAAAAAGCCGCCAAAGCCGGCGATATTCGTAAATGTATTAACAATCCAGCCTGATTTGACCTTATACCAAAACGAATACTCTTCTGGTAACAACTCCGCAATGACAAAGTCATAATTGAGCATTGGTAATATCGCTAAAAAACCAATTACGAGCATCGCTAGTAACGTTAACGGACTCTGCGTGGTCAAACTTGCGCGTAATTGTTCTCCGTTGAGATCTCGAAAAATACGACCGACTTCAAAGATCACAAATACTAAGACTGATAAGATAAAGAGGCCTTTTAATAGTGTTAAATGGCGCTGGATTCCTTGATAAATGCGTCTACCCAAATTTTTCATTTTAGTCTCCTCTTGATAATGAGATACCTTAATTATAAGCTATCCAACAGAAAAACTCAGCAAAATGACAATTATGTTAGTTACACCTAACGCACATTAATCCGTAAAGCACTCATAATGACTAACGTCTGGGCAGAGCTAACGGTTGCGCCACGCAATAAATCGAGTGAGAAGACCGCTTTTTCAAACGTATTGTGACTCAAATCAAATGCTTTTAAATTAGTCCCCGTCAAATCAATCCCGTTCAAATCATTACCGCTCATCGTCAACCACTGCCAGTCGACATATTCAAACGCCACTTCTTGTAGCGAGCATTCTTCAAAATCCACATGTCGGATTCGTGTTTGGTTGAACCCCGCATAATCCAATTTGCAAGCGCCAAAGCGGACATCCCGCAAACCAGCTTCGGCAAAATCAGCCCCGACTAACTGGCAGCCTTCAAAAGCCACTCGCTGAAAAGTATTGCCGATAAACGAACAGTTTAATAACGCGCAATGCTCAAAAAAAACGTCTTGAAAATCACAATTATCAAACGTCACCTGTTCAAATTGCACATTTTTAAAGTGGCTGCCCTTGAAATAGGCCATATTAATTGTGACTTCTTTTAACGGCATCTCAGTAATTAACTGATTTTCATAGGCTTCATCCGTTTCAAAATATGCTTCCTGGTAGGGACTTAAAGTCGCCATTAAAATCGGTGCTTGTGCTTTTTTTACTGTCATCATCATTTCTCCTCTAATTAAAAAAGATCGGCAGTCAAACTTGGTTGCCAATCTTTTTTACTTACTATTTTGTATAACGATTGCCCGGGTAATAATCGGCAACCTTCATTGTTTGATCAACACGACCACGGCCGGTTGCATAATCGAACTGCATCTTTGGCTCAACATTCCAAACATAGGCGTTAAAATTCAATGTCTTATCTGTTGAAATTGCTTGTACCCAATAACCACGTGGCATCAATTCTGATCCGCGGAAAACAGTCGTCACTTGATAGATTACTTTTTTATGCCGAATTAAAGCTTGGCGAACCTGATCTTCAAAAATCTGCATCGTCCGCTGGTTACTGAATTCGGTTTGGGTGGCTAAATTCTTAGGATTGTCACTACTGCCCAATTGTCCCTTCTTAAAAACGCCATCTTCATCGAAGTTAAAAGATATTGCATAGGCAATCAGATGACCACGATTCTGAGGTATTACTCGGTGGCCATCAATCATCACGGGCTGGTTATGCCAGCCGGTTGGCCGCCAATTTTGCCGTTCACGTGTATTGGAACGTCCCAACGTATCATGTGATAAATAAGCTGTATTGGTTGTCGTCCGATTCAAATCGTCTAACGCCCCATATTTAATCCGTTCGGTTTGCCATTGGCGCACATCTAACGTCGATTTGTTATGGTTAACAACCAGATACGGCTTATCACCACTTTTAAACGTCTTATTCGATAAAGTGGTCGTTGCTTTGGTTTGCTTGTGAGTCGTCGTTGTTTGTGTCGGTTTATGGGTCGTTGTTTGTTCAGCCTGACAGCCCGCTAATACAAGTGCTAATAGCGCAACGACGCCAATGAATCGTTTTTTAAACATCCTGTGACTCCTTTTCTAAGGTTTGTTTAGCTGCCCGTCGTTTCAATTGTTGCATCGTTTTGAAATATGAGCTCAATAGCACTAAGCATGAGCCAATCCAGGCAAGCGGGTTAGCCATGCTGGCACCGGTGAAGCCCAACATGCGGACTAAGATAATTCCGGCAAAGATCCGCATAAATAATTCTGCAATCCCCGCCAATGTTGGGATAAAACTTTGCCCCAGACCTTGTAAGGTATAGCGAATCGCAAATAAGATTGCCAAGATAAAGTAACTACTACTATTAAAGCGGAAGTAGATTTGAGCCAAGGCGGTAACTTGCGGTTGTTGATCGCCGATGAAAAGGTTAACCAATGGCCGACCGAAGATAATAATTAGCGCGCCCATCACTAAACTAAAAATAATCGAGACCGTTAATGTTTGACGGACCCCTTTACTAATTCGACCATATTCGCGTGCACCATAGTTTTGCGCAGCGTAAGTTGCCAAAGCAATCCCAAATGAGTTCCCAACTTGGGTTGCTAATTGATCAATCTTACCAGCTGCGGTGTAGGCCGCCACGGCACTGGCACCTAACGTATTAAGCATAATTTGTAAGACGATTGAACCAATCGCAATAATTGACGATTGGAATCCCATTGGTAAGCCGACCTTTAAATGGTCCGTAATATCTTTTTTAGTAATCTTAAAATCCTTACGACGCAACACAAGGATCGGAATTCGCCGATAGATATACACTAGACATAAAATAGCCGCGATAATTTGCGCAGAAACCGTCGCATAACCGGCGCCTTCAACACCCATGTGTAATCCCAAAATAAAAATAAAGTCAAATAAGATATTGACGATTACCCCAATCACAAGGAAAAATAATGGTGTCCGACTATCACCCAGTGCGCGAATGATATTAGATAACAGGTTAAAGGCCATCGAAGCAAAAATCCCCGCAAAAATAATCGTGATAAATTTCTGCGCATCAACGATAATGCTTGCCGGCGTCTTCATGATGACTAAGATATGCCGGGCAAAGATAACGCTAATAACCGTTAAGATGAGCGTAATCACGGCACTAATCACAATGCTCGTGGCAAAACTGCGCTTGACACCTTTATAATCTTGGGCGCCATAGCGCTGCGCCGTCATGATAGACAGCCCCGCAGTCGTCCCAGTACAAAAGCCAATAATTAACATGTTTAAACCGCCGGTAGAGCCCACTGCTGCCAACGCATTGACCCCAATTGTCCGACCTACGATTAGCGTGTCAATAACACTATACAGTTGCTGGAAGATGTTTCCAATCAATAATGGTCCCGTAAACATTATAATTAACTTCAGCGGATTTCCCTTTGTTAAATCATGCATATGTACTTTCCTCCCTATTTGTTACTCTTTAGGTTACTTGAAAATCAATAAAATACAAGGGGTTGATTGCTTGAAATTTAAAAAGATTTAAAATATCAGCCCTCACTAAAAAGAACCAAGTCGGCATAGTCAACTTGGTTCCAAATGGATGATTTAGTTAAAATAATTAATGCCCATTGCATCACGGACTTCTTTAAGGGTTTGTTCTGCAACTGCGTTAGCCTTCTTGCTACCTTCTTCTAACATCTTGTAAACTGCTTCTGGATTCTTTTCGAATTCAGCACGGCGTTCACGAATTGGTGCGAATTTAGCTTGCAAGACTTCGTTTAAGTAACGTTTGATTTTCACATCACCCAAACCACCAGCTTGATATTGTGCTTTGAGTTCAGCCACTTTTTCATGGTCGTCATCAAAGGCATCTAAATAAGTAAAGACTGTATTGCCTTCGATGTGACCAGGATCAGTTACTTTGATGTGCAATGGATCTGTGTACATTGACATGACTTTCTTTTCAAGCGTTTCAGCGTCGTCTGATAGGTAGATGGCATTGCCCAATGATTTACTCATCTTGGCGTTACCGTCTAAACCAGGTAAGCGACCTTCACCTTTTGGTGGGAAGACGCCTTCTGGTTCAACCAAAATTTCTTGACCGTAAACGTTGTTGAACGTCCGGACAATTTCGCGGGTTTGTTCCAACATTGGTTCTTGATCATCACCAACCGGAACGGTCGTTGCTTTGAACGCTGTAATATCAGCGGCTTGGCTGACAGGGTAAATTAAGAAGCCAGCTGGAATACTTTGTTCAAAATTCTTTTGTTGAATTTCAGCTTTAACAGTTGGATTACGTTGTAAACGCGATACCGTCACAAGATTCAAGTAATGCATCGTCAATTCGCTTAAAGATGGAATTTGTGATTGAACAAAAACAGTTGTTTTAGCAGGATCAATGCCCACTGATAAATAATCCAAAGCCACTTGGAAGAGGCTATTGCGGATTTTTTCAGGATCGCGCGCATTATCTGTTAAGGCTTGTTGATCCGCAATCATAATGAATGTTTCGTATTCACCTGAGTCTTGCATCGCAACCCGGTTACGTAATGAACCGATGTAATGCCCGATGTGTAGTTTACCAGTTGGTCGATCGCCGGTTAAGATAATTTTTTTTGCCATAATAATATCCTCCAATTTTTACTTATCAACTAAAAAAAGCGTCCTAATTGTTGTTCACAATTAGGACGCTTAGACGTGGTACCACCTAAATTGCACGAAAAAATCGTGCCACTTATGCGATAAGGGCGCTACCCGAACTAGCTTATCACCAGCTCCCGATTAAAGGGCCATTCACAACTTGCTTTTGACGACTTCTCAGTACCGCCGCTTCCTGTGCAAAAAGTTAAAGTTGCTACTTATCCTTCACTCTGTTTGTTGAATTACTGTCATACTAACGGATTTTAAAATGAATGTCAAACGGTCGCTTTTTTCCATTAACACGACTATAATATAACAACTAACATCTGGAGGTCGCCATGCTACAAGAAGAAACGCAACAACAAGAACAAGCTCGTGTTAATTTAACGGTTGACCAAGTCAATCAACGGCTAACGGTTATCAACCAACAATTGGACAACGCCTATAATGAAACTAAAGATATTGAGCAACGTTACGGTGATACTACCAAGGTTAACATTACCGAAGTTGATGACCGGATGGAAACCAATGCCGCTGTCCAACAGCAAAAGCAACTGGTCGCAGCTGCTGTTGAAAACGAGAAACTCCTAACGACACAACAAAAACGACTAACGGATTTAGTTGACTCCCCCTATTTTGGCCGGATTGATATCAATGAAGACGGTGAAGAAGAATCACTCTACATCGGAACCGCCACTTTTATCAACGAACAAGACCAATTTTTAGTTTATGATTGGCGAGCACCCATCGCTAGTATCTATTATAACGGCACACTGGGAACCGTCAGTTACGATACGCCCAACGGCCCCGTTAAAGTTGACTTAACTTTAAAACGGCAGTTCAAGATTAAAAACGGTCAGATTGAACACCTCTTTGATACAAACGAAACGGTTGGCGACGAACTCCTGCAAGCCGTCCTCGGCCAACAAAGCGACGAATATATGCAAAATATTGTCGCAACAATTCAAAAAGAACAAAACGATATTATTCGTGATACGACTGCCGATTTACTAATCGTTCAAGGCGTCGCCGGTAGTGGTAAGACTTCTGCGGTTTTACAACGGATTGCCTTCTTACTCTATCACAGTCGTAGCAACTTAGAAGCCGACCAGATGGTTCTTTTTTCACCTAACCGTTTATTCAGCCATTACATTTCTGACGTTCTCCCCAGCTTAGGCGAGAAAAACATGCGCCAAGTGACCATGGCCGAGTTTTTAAGCCACCGTTTCTCGGGACTTCAAGTTGAAACACTCTTCGACCGCTTTGAAAAAGATCAAGCGAGTTTTCCAGAAATGACGCAAGCAATGCGTCGCTTTAAAGAAAGTGCGCCCTTTATGCAACAAATTGCGGCCTACGTTAAACAGGTCTCTACACAACCGCTTGCTTTCAATGACCTCTATTTTGAAGATCGGCCTTTCTTTACAAAAGCGCAAATCAATAAAATCTATCTTGATCTCCCACATAATATGCGTCCTGGTGATAAATTTATTGCTACTAAGAACACCTTAATTAAGCGGCTCAAACGCCAGATCAATTTAGAAGTGCACCTTGATTGGGTCGCTGAAAAAATTGATACCTTATCCGATGATGACTACCGCGCCATTGTCGGTGATCGCGAATTTGATTCCGGCGATTTAGAGCAAGCTTTTATTGCCCGGGAAATTGTTCAAAATTATTTTGCTGATTTATACGATGCTATTTATAACGATTACTTCTTGGATGTGTATACTGAATATCAAAACTTCTTACGAACAGCCTGTCCTGAGACAATCCCGTCCGCCGTTTGGGCTGCAATGATTGAAACAGTTGCCCAAAATAATGAACGCCATCTCGTTGGTTTGAGTGACGCAGCCCCTATTTTATATCTTCGTGACTTATTAACCGATAGTGGTCAAAATCACAGTATTCAGTACTTATTCGTCGATGAAATGCAAGATTATAGCATTGCGCAATTTGTCTATCTCCAACATGCTTTTCCCAACGCTAAATTCACGATTCTTGGCGATTACGCACAAGATGTTTTTACCGCTACTTACCAAGCTGGTAATTTCATCGAGCGCCTCTGTGCGGCTTTTCCAAAACTAAAAACTAACCAAATCAGTTTGACGAAGAGCTATCGCGCGACTGCCCCGATCACGAATTTTGCAAAGGCCCTACTGCCTAAAGAAACAGCCTTGCAGGCCTTTAGTCGTGACGGTCGGCTTCCCCGCGTTATCACGGCCACCAAAGCTGCTAGTTTAAATGCCTTGACGCAGGAAATTTTCCACCTGCAAAAGCGGCATGCAACCATCGCCATTTTAACCAAGGATCAACAAACAGCGCGCCAACTTTTCGCCAGCCTCACCCCCGATGATCAGGTAACGCTCATCTCCGAGACCACCCGCTCATTGCCAAAAGGCGTCTTGGTATTACCGCTATACCTTGCTAAAGGGCTTGAATTCGATGCCGTCATTGGCTACGATATTTCAGCAACAACCTTCGGCCAAGCAAGCGACGTTGACTTACTCTATACATTGATGACGCGTGCAATGCATGACTTAACTTTGTTAGGGATTGACACCCTCAGCCCGCTAATTGCTGATTTAGATCATCAATACTATCAGAGCGTTACAACAACCAAGGAAACGATTGCCTAATCGTTTCCTTTTTTTATCCAAAAAAAGACCGTTGCGTATTCGCAACAGCCTTTACTCTGAATTATTATTAAGCTGTTTATCGGATTTGAACCGACGACCCCCACCTTACCATGGTGATGCTCTACCTACTGAGCTAAAACAGCATAATCACGGCTAATTAATGACCGTGATATAAGTATATCGAAAAATAAAAAGCGGGTCAAGTCCCTAAAGACCAACTTCTGAATCTGATAATGATAGCTCAAAATGTTGTTGTAAAAACTTGGCAACACCGTCATTCACATTGGTTTCCGTCACATAATTTGCGACTGCTTTGACTTCAGGCAAAGCATTCCCCATGGCAACACTATACTTAGCAGCTCGCAACATGCCAAGGTCATTTTGACCGTCCCCAAAAACAAAAGTATGATCTGCATCAATCCCATGTAAGGTTTGAATTTGGCGAATCGCCGTCGCTTTATCGATTCCCTTGGGAATTAATTCGATATTATTTGGACCAGATGATGATAAACTCATTACATCTTGCTCAGCAAGGCGTTGCTTAACTGTAGCCAATAGTGCCGGTGCACCTTGGCAAACAATGATGCCGTTAATAATTTGATCACTCATTGCCAGCAAACTATCTAGATCAGCGACCGAATCATAGTTAATTTCAGCCCCCATACTAGTGAGATTCCCCGCATCGCGTGCGACGAACCGTGGGATTTCACGCGTATAATAGGCCGCATCAGTTGTAAAAAAGTGAGCTGATAATCTGGAATCTGATTGCGTGATTTCATAAGCCGCTTTTAAGGCCGCGCGACCTAAATGATGTTGAACGCTTCCCTGTTCATTTTCGAAAACAGCACCATTAGAAGCGATGATCCGCGCTTCATCATTAATTTGACGTGCAATTACTTTACCAAGATTATACATGCGCCCTGTCGCAATATAAAAAATCACATCACGCTGCTGTAAAGTTCGAATAACCCGTTTGGTAAATGGCGTTACAATTTGGTGATCAATCACTAAAGTCCCATCAATATCTGAAAAAACTAAGTAAGGTTCCATAATAACTCCTTTTAGTCGTAATTGTAATCGCTAACATAACTCTATTTTAGCCCATTTACTTTAGGAATTAAATAGCAATTAACAATTGTGTCCCCGATTTATTTTCTTTTTACTTGGTTATGGCTTGCTATTTAAGGTGACATAGTTTATTATCACCTTATTTGGTAATTTTATTATGTCTAAAGGAGTTTTTACGATGGATAAAGAAAATCTCAATATCGGTGATCTCGTCACTGGTAAAGTCAACGAAGATCTAGAGTCAGCTTTTACAGGAACTGTCGAAAAGGTATACGAAAACTCAGCTTTAGTCACAATTACGGATTTCGACGCCGTTGATAAAGCTAACGTTTCAGAATTAAACAACAAGATTGTTGTTAATCTTAAACAATTGAAAGCCGCTAAAACAAAATAGTATCAAAAGAGCCGTTTCAACAATTAATCTTGTTGAAACGGCTCTTTTTTTATTCATTACTTTCAAAACGACCCCATAAGTTCATCGTCGATTGAATATTAACAAACGCATTTGGATCTGCATCTTGAACGACTAATTTCAAAGCCGTTAAATCATATTTAGAAACGACCGTCATAATCACAGATGTCTCCTGATTCGTATATAGGCCCGTCCCATCTAATTCGGTCGCACCATGGATAAATTCGCGCATTCGCTTCTTTAATGCCTCTGGCTGCTTTGTAAAGATCGTTACTGTCACCTTTTGTTGTTGTGTGTAAATATAGTCCATTAACAGGCTCGATACGAAGATTTCAACGATACTATATAAAGCAGCACCCCAACCAAAGAAAATGCCGGCAGCGAGGATAATCATGCCGTTAATGACGTTATTCACAACACCGACCCGTTTACCTGTCAATCGACCGACAAGCGTTACAATGACATCTGTTCCCCCAGTTGAAAAACCAGCTCTAAAACAAAGACCAACACCAAGGCCAATTAATGCCCCGCCAAACAGAGCACCCGCAAAGCGTTCCGTTAAAATAGGTTGAACTGGTACTGGAATGATTTTTAGAAAAATGACACTTGTAAAAACCGCAACAATACTGAAAATTGCATATTGATGATTGATTTTAAACCATGCCAATACTAACAGCGGCACATTCAGGATAAACACTAAGGCCGCCACACTCAAAGAACCACCAAGGTGTGACACTAGCGCTGTTAATAATTGTGCAACCCCCGTCACACCACTTGAATACGTCTTAGCAGGAATCAAGAATAGATTCACACTGACCGCTGCTAAAAAGCCATACACCATTGCGATTACAATCCGCTTGGAACTCATTTTTAAATCAGTCATTCTCAGCACCTCCATCAAAAAAAGTCACACTCCCCCCTTGGAAGTGTGACAAATTAATTAAAAGTCCGATTTTCTTAAAGATTCTTATCCATTACAAAGGTCAACTTAGACAATTGTGTACCTTCTGTGACTAACTGTGCTAACAAATCAGTTGTTGCTTCATTATAATGCGTTGCAATCTCATGATTTTGAGCTGTCAAAAAGGCTACGGCGTCAGTTTGATTTTCAATTGCTTTATCAGTTGCAGCAATCATAGTTCTTGCCCATTCTGATAATGCTTTTTGATAATCGATATCAGCTTGTTTAAACGCACCATAATGTGATTCAACAATCATTGCTAATGCTTCATGTAACCAATAAGCATTCTTTAAGGTCATCTTTTCTGGCAATTCACGATAAGTTTCATCCGTATCATTTGCATTCGTAAAGAAAGGTACGTGAGGGCAGAATGTCGGTACACCAAAACCTAACCATTGAACACCTTTCACCGCATCAGGCACATTATTTCTAATCTGACAAATATGGGAATTTTGTGTCCGTGAAAGCGAAATTGCACGATAAGTCGTCTTTTGTTCTTCCGTCCCATTACCAAGTGGATCGTATTCTGTTTCGTTATAATGTGATTTTAACACATATTGAACATCTTCCACACTTAATTTGCGGTTTGCTTTCCGGATAAATGGTAAATCACTTGATTCTGGTTCTTGTTTGATTTCTGGATTGAGATAACGTTGTGCGTACCAAACACGTGGTGTGTTATAGTGACGGTCTTTTTCCGTATCTGTCCCAAAAATTTTCCGGAAATTCCATTCTGTTTCACTTGGGTTCAAGTGATTTTCACTAACAAATTCTTGAATGCCTTCTGACCACATGTAGTTATCAGGGTCATTAAAATCAATATTTTCAATTGCAACTTGGTTTGCTGCAACTGCGTAACAGTCGTCTGGAATCTTAACAGCTACCCAGTGGTGACCTGTCACAATTTCTTGATACCAAACTTCATTTTCGTCACTGTATTGAACACCATTACCTTCGGCTGAGCCGTATTTCGTAACGATATCGCCCATCAATTTAACCCCTTCACGTGCTGAGTTAATGTATGGTAATACGAGTGAACACATTGAGTCTTCTGCTAAACCATTCTTAATCAACGGATCGTATGCTAAAACCCGTTCGTTAGCGTAGACACTTTCCGTTGCAGAAAGTGCGACGTTTTTTTCGTTAATGCCGTCTTCTTCATTCAAACCATCACTTAAATCACCATTAGGGGTAGAAGTATAACGATAACCTTCTTCTGGTAATGGCATGGTTAACCCGTTATATTTAGAAACATATGTTTCATGCCGATTGTGCACTGCTGGTTGTACGAAGAAACGTTTAGGGTGGATCGCATAAAAGCGATCTTCATTACGCGAAATCATCGTAGAGCCATCAATTGACGCATTCTTGCCCACCATCATTGAAGTACATGCGGATAACTCGATTCTGTCTGTCATTTGAAAAACTCCTTCATCTATAAGCTATTTTAATCATGATTCACAACTTTAATTAACTCAATCCGTCACACGTTTGATTAAATGTTCAGTTTGTTCTAAATGATTTAAATAAACGAGTAATCGTTCATATAGATAGTCGTTTGTTTCATCATATTCGGCTGCGAGTGCTTGGCCAATCTGATAAACACTCCGCTGACCATTAACGTGTCTAAATACGAAACTACCATAATCATCCAGCGTCAATTTTGATTCAGCTGGAATTCTGATGTGTAACCGTCTAAAGAATCGTTGAATCCAATGATCCTGAGGACGAATAATAGTTACCTGTCCCGCTTTTAATTGAAACTTAACTTCTGGTACTTTAGCAAAGATTAGTTGATTTAAATCAACCTCAGCCTTTTGCTTCCTCATCTTCGCTATCTCCTCCTTTTTTGATCATCATCAATGGTGCTGCAATCGCAACAATCATGACAACTAAGAGAATCAATGCCATTTCATTACTGCTTGCAAACCCTGAAATCACGCGGTCTTTTAGAACACCTGTGACATGGAGGATAATCCCGATTAAACCGATAATTGAACCACCAGCGATTAACCCTGAAGATAAACTAATCCCACTTTGGATTCGGTTATTCTTAACAGCTTCATCACCAGTAACTTTATCGATGAACACTTTAATTAAAGCACCGATTAAAATGATTGACGTTGTTGAAATTGGTAAGTAAAAACCAATTGCAACAGTCATAATTGGTAATTCTAAGAAGTATAATACAATGGCCATTGCAACCCCAACGATAATCATAATCCATGGTAATTCACCAGACATAATCCCTGATGTTAACGTTGCGATTAAGTTAGCTTGTGGCAAACCAAAAGCAGGTGTTGCACTGTCTGTGACAAATTGTGGTGATAAGATACTGATTGTCCCAATAACAACAACAACACCGATAAATGCTGAAATCATGAAGTATTTCATCATCTCTGATTTAGAACCACCGATAACATAAGTTACTTTTTGTGATTGCATGTAGCCACCACCAACAGCGATTGCTGTCACAACGAAAGTCCCAAACATTAATAAGATTTGTGTATGCGCATTGCTTGTCCAACCGAATAAGACGAAGACAACCGTCATAATCACTAATGAAGCAATTGTCATCCCTGATACAGGTAAGTTAGAACAACCAATTGTGCCGGCAATTCGAGCTGATACGATAACAAATAATAAACTTAAGATAACAGCTAATAATGCACCAACAATCCCCATCATGAAGTTTTGGGCAATAATAATACCAATTACAAAGATCCCAACAGCACCAAGTACAATTGAAACCATACCAAGTGTGTTTTTATCTTCACCTGTTGTGTTTTTAGCGTTTAATGTCTTCTTGATTGATGTGACAATTGTTGGGATTAATTTAATGGCACCAATTAAACCACCACAAAGCATCATCCCAGCACCAATATATTTAACGTATGAACTTGCTAAATCGTTAACTGTCATTTGGTTAACAGCTAAGCTTGCGTTATTCCAAACGTGAGCGCCGTTGCCAGCCATATCAGTAAAGTAACCGATAAGTGGTGCAATGGCAAAGTTTGATAATAAAGCACCCGCAAACATTGTTAATGCAACTTCTAACCCAACGATGAACCCAATCCCAGCTAGTAAGGGGTTAACTTCAACGTCTAATTTCCATTTATAAAATGATGAGCCAACATAGTTCATCATGTTGTTAACAACACCAAAAACAGAAGTTGTTAACATCGTAATAACGCCACCGATACCAAAGCCAATTCCCATATATTTCAAAGAATCGCCACCAGTATCAGAAGCAACTAACGCTTCTGAAATCGCCATGGCTTCTGGATAAACCAAGTTACCATGTTCTTCAACAACTAAGTAGTTATGCACTAATGAAGATGTCCCAATTGAAAAGAGAATTGCTAAAATCCCAACAATTAACCCTTCGATAAAGTTAATATGACCACCGATTAAAACAATAGCTGGTAAAACATAGATCATCCCACTGGCGATTGATTCCCCACCACTGGACATCCCTTGCATGATATTTTTACCTAAAATCCCTTTTGATTTAGCGAAAGCCCCAACTAAACCTGAACCAATAATTGAACCCGGAATCCCGGCCGCAACAGTTAAACCGGCCTTCATTCCTGAATAAGCTGTGGAAGCTGCGAAAATAATAGCTAATAAGCTCCCCATAATTAAAATGGCTGTATTACCGACTTTCTTATTACCTTGGCTGACATACGGGACATACTTTTCTCCCGAAACGCCACCGTATGCTGATTTTGAAAGCTTCTTTTGCATCGAATTTCCTCCTAAAATAGCAAAGCTATTTATTTATCAATACTCATATCTTGACCAAAAATTTGCATTTTAAGCGCAATCCCAGTTGGTGTTGCCGCTAGGCCCCCTAAGCCCGTTTCTCTTAGCGTTGAAGGTAGGTTTTCACCAATACTCTTCATTGCACTAATGACTTCATCGGCTGGAATCTTACTTACTAAACCAGCAAGTGCCATATCAGCACTTGTTAAAGCGTTGACTGAACCAATCACATTCCGTTTAACGCAAGGTACTTCAACTAACCCTGCAACGGGATCACAAACCAAGCCTAATAAATTAGACATAGCCATTGCAAAAGCTTCTGAAGATTGTTGTGGTGTTCCACCAGCTGCTTCGACTGCTGCGGCCGCACCCATTGCTGAGGCACTTCCGACTTCTGCTTGACAACCACCCGTTGCACCAGCAATCATGGCATCGTTAGCAACGACCATCCCAAAAGCTGACGCGCAAAATAAGAAACGAATTTGCGCATCACGGTCTAGTGATAACTGTTTCGTAATCACTGATAAAATACCTGGTAAAGTACCAGCAGAACCTGCCGTTGGTGTTGCACAAATAATCCCCATGGACGCATTGACTTCATTTGTCGCAATGGCATTTTGAACAGCTTCCAACATGATATCGCCTGATAGTGATTGCCCTTTTTCACGATACCGTTTCATCAAAACGGCTTCACCACCGGTAATTCCAGTTGCTGACTGAACGCCTTCACCGGTTACCCCTTTTTCTTCAGCAGCAAGCATCACATCTAAGTTTTTGCCCATCGTTGCCCAGATAATTTCTCGACTAGAATGGCTCATCTGGATTTCTTGCTCAATAATTAATTCCGAAATAGGTAACTGCCGTTCTTGCGCTGTTTGAACTAATTCATGAATTTTTGTGTACATCACATTTCACCGCCTTCTATAATACAATCATATCTTTACTCATACCACGAACCTGTTCAACCTGTTCTGGATAAGGCTTATCAAGTAATTCTAATTTATACAAGAACCGACCTGGTACACGAACCGAAATCCGAGCACCCCGATAATTATCCTTGAAGATGTGGTCCAAAGCTGTCCCAATTTCTTGATCAGATTCGACGAAAATAATGGGTAGTGGGCCATCTGGTTGGAAGATAATGCCGTTTAAATCGACCTTCCGAATTTCGATCGTCCCACCGCCAATTGAACAACCCCAAATCGTTAATGATTTTTGCGAATTAATAAGTGTTAATTCAGCAGTATTCGGATGATTGACTGGACTGTCACCAGGGTCTTCAATAAATTCGACTTCAATCCCTTGGCGTCGTGCTAAATCAACCGCCATTGGTACCCGTTGATCCGCGGGATCGAATCCCAAAACGCCACTAATAATGGCATAATCGGTTCCATGTCCTTGGTGTGTCTGTGCAAAAGATTCATAATAGCGCACAATCACCTTTTTAATTGGCGCATGAAAAAGTCGATTGGCAACGTGTCCGATAGCAACTGCACCTGCAGTATGTGAACTAGAAGGCCCAATCATAATCGGTCCAATAATATCAAAAACACTACGATATTGGTTTGTCATTCTAAACGCCTCTCCTCAAGAAAAATTAAATAACAGCTTGTTAGATTAGGTTATTGTAAAATACATCACAATCCTTATACCTGTACCATAACACAAATTGAATAACAGTTCATTATATTACAATAAGCATATTTCTGTGATTATGAGAAGGTTATTAAATGGTTGGCAAGCTTCACCATGTTAATTATATAAAAAGGTTTATTTAACGTCTATGCATCGTCTATATTTCTTATTTAAATCTCATAAATGTCATTAGAAAAAACGGTTTATAATTGTTTTACTAATTGTGCTATAACACGGACCTTTTACTTTGCACTTACTAATAATAACTACTATAATGAATCTTAAGATAATCAGTAAAGGAGTCTCTATTATGAAAATATTTGTTATTGGTGCCCATGGTAACATTGGTCAATTACTAATCCCCAAACTCGTTGCAGCAGGTCACAACGTCTCTGCAGGTATTCGCAATGATGCACAAGCATCTGAAATGACAGCATTAGGTGCGACACCCGTTTCATTTGACTTAACGAAACAACCAAAAGAATTAGCACCTCTTTTTGCTGACCATGACGCCATCGTCTTTACCGCTGGTTCTGGTGGTAAAACTGGCGACGACCAAACGCTACTAGTCGATTTAGACGGTGCTGTTAGAAGTATGGCAGCTGCTAAAATCGCCGATGTTAAGCGCTATGTAATGGTCAGTGCCCTCTTTGTTGAAGAACGTGCAAAATGGCCAGAAAGCATCAAGCCTTATTATGCCGCTAAATACTATGCTGATCACTGGCTTGAATTCTCTGGTTTGGACTGGACTATCCTCAGACCCGGCACATTAACCAATGATGCCGGTACAGCGCAATTCACTATGCAACCAACTGGCGGGAAAGTTGCCCGTGCTGATGTTGCAGCAATGATTCAAGCCGTTCTTGAAAATCCAGCCCAAACAATTCACCACAAGTATTCATTTGTAAATGGTGACTTACCAATCCAACAAGCAATTGAACAAGCAGATTAAAAAAATGTACCATCAATATTCAAGTATCAAAAAAGGGTCTGAGACAAAATTTACTTTTGTCCCAGACCCTTTTTTAATAGATGCTTTAAGCATCACTTTTTTTTTTAGTGGTTGTTTTCTTTGCCGCAGGTTTCTTCTTGGTGGTTGTCGCCTTTTTCTTAGTCGTTGTTTTTTTAGCCGCCGTTTTCTTCTTAGGTGCTGCTTTTTTCTTAGCAGGGGTCTTAGGAGCTTCAACTGGCGCTTCTTTGGCTAACTTAGCGCCTGCTTCAACAGCTTCTAGATCCTGTGTTAATAGTTGTTCGACTTTGGCCCATGCTTGATCAGCTTGTGCTTCAAAGTCAACAACAGTTCCAATGAGATCAATCCGCATTCCAGAGCGGTTCACTAGTGGTGACGTCACATAGAGATAGATATTCACTTCTGCTTGTGCTTCTAATTCTAAAAATTGGTTAACCTTTTTGATGTATTGTAATGGTAAATTCACAACGCCAGTTTCTAGCGTCACCTTCACTTGTTCGCCTTCATAAGTGGTCAACGCTGAAAAAGAAGCCAATGCTTGTTTTTCAACAGCCTTACTGACAGCGGGTTTCAACTGTGCCAAAAAGTCAGCTGCCACAAATGGGTTGGGTGTTGCTATTTCATATTCATCTGTTAAATAAGTTTGATCTTGAATTTCATTAATAAATGCTTGTACGCCGATTTTCATTTCATCAGTCCTTTTTTGATGTTCTACCTAGCATAGCTTATTTTGATCTAAAACACAAAAAACATCCCACAGAACGTGAGATGTTTTAATTTTTAAGTGTTTAGAAGACACGTTTAGCAAAGCTTGGTGTGTAATATTGCATTGAACCAATTTTAACATTTTCACCAGGTTGTGGTGCGTGGACGTATTGACCACCACCGATATATAAAGCAACGTGGTATGAGCTGCCTTGTGCACCCCAGAATAATAAGTCACCAGGTTGTAAACTGCTTAATGAAACAGAATAACCGGCACTTTCTTGAGGAACTGTCCAGCCACCGATACTCCGACCGGCTGCATTTTGGAAGACATAGTCCATCAAACCAGAACAATCAAAGCTACTTGGGCCATGAGCACCCCAAACGTAAGGTTTACCAATTTGAGCCATTGCTAAATTGATAACAGCTTGTGCATTACCAGTTGTTGGTGCTGGTGTTGCAGGTTTTGGTGTTGTAGGCGCTGGTGTAGGTGTTGTTTGTGTTGGCGTTGTTGGTTTAGTACTTTCAACAACAGCTGGTTTGCTTTCGGCAACAGACGATTGTTGTGCTGGTGCTTTAGGTGTTGTTTGTTGTGTACTACTTTCAACAACTGGTGTTGAAGGTGTCGTTGATGAAACAGTCGCAGATTCTGCTTGAATTGGTGTCGCTTGTGGTGCTGATTCAACCGCTTCTTTAGCAGGTACTTCTACTGCTGATGCAGATGAGCTTTGTGCTGTTGATTCTGATGTCACACTACTTTCAGCAACCGGCGCTGTTGATTCTGACGTTACACTACTACTTTCAACGACAGATGATGAGGCCGCTGGCGCTGAAATAGATTCAGCTTGGCTTTCTGATGCAACAGGAGCTGCTGTTGATTCTGAGACAGGTGTACTTGAAGCAACACTTTCTGAAACTGATGATGAGGCAACTGGCGCTGGTGTTGCTACCGATGTACTTTCTGATGTTGCTGTTTCAGCAGCTGGTGTCACTACCTTAGCAGCAGTCGTTGATTGAACTGGTGCTTGAGTAGGTGTTGTTTGCGTTGGTGTTGCTGCTTGTTTAACAACAGGTGTGCTCTTCAATTGGCCTTCACCTGTAAAACGAGCAGGAATCCAACCGCCATTAGCTAATTGGTACCATTCTTCACCTGAGACAGTTTGTGTTTTTACAATGCCTTCAGTTTGACCGTAAGTCATATAACGGCCGGTAGGTTGTGTATAAGTTGGTGATGACCAGACAGTTGTTGCACCATCCGCAAAAGCAACACGAATCGTTTTAGCAGCATCTGTTTGTGCCTTAGGTGTTTCCTTAGCAGTCGTCAAATAGCGTTCTGGCACCCATTCGCCGTTACCAATCCGATACCAAGTTTCAGCACCTACTTTTTGTGAAGCGAGTAGATTAACTGATTGCCCTTTAAAAATGTATCTTTTAGCTGCTTGGCCGGTTTCAGGACTTGTCCAAACTGTCGTTGCACCAGCTGAGTAATTGACCGTTGCGGTTGCGGCGTTGGCTTGACCTGCACTGAGTAAACTAATCCCAGCAACTCCTAAGATACCTGAACCAAGTGCAATTAAACTCTTCGTGTTGTTCATTAACTTATCTCCTAATCGTGATTTTATATTTGGCATTTTTTAATATTCGTAAGTAAATCCTAAATATCTTTAAAAAAAAATAATTTCTAAAAGCAATCTTAGCACAATTTAGCCCCGTTAATCAAGTTTACGCGCTTTCACACTTTTTGAAACGCAACAAAAAAAGATGCGACAAAATTTAATTTGTCGCACCTTTTTCTTAATGTGCTACGTTTCCGGCAACATTTAATGCATCCCAAGTTCTTGCAAATGGCGGTGCGTAGACGAGGTCTAACAGTCCCAATTGCTCAGTTGTCATTTGCGCTTGAATGGCAGTTGCAAGTACATCAACCCGCAAAACTGCATCCTTTTGCCCAATAATTTGACCACCAATTAAAACATGATCTGCTTTTTTATAAACTAATTTAATCGTCAGTTCTGATTGTCCTGGATAATAATCGGTATGATTCTTATCGTGGATCAAAACAGTATCATAATCAATGCCAGCTGCTTGTGCTTCGGCAGAAGTTAATCCTGTCCGTCCAGCTTCAAGGGTCACTAACTTGACCCCGGCTGAATTTAGCATCCCTGGTAATTGCGCTTGTTGCCCCGCTAAATTAACGCCCACAACGCGACCTAACTTGTTAGCACCAGTGGCTAAAGCAGAATACATGGGCTCGCCGGTCACACTGTTAATTACCGTGGCATTATCGCCTGCTGCGAAAACATTTTCGATTGATGTCCGCCCTGTTTGATCGACGACAATCGCACCATTTTTAAGTTTTTTAAGCCGATCATCCGTAATAAATTGCGTATTAGGGCGAATCCCAGCTGCGACAACGACCAAGTCTGTTTCGTAGCGGCCTTTATCAGTTACAACACCCGTTACCTTCGATTGCCCTTCAAATGACTGAACGGCTTCTGATAATCGTAACTCGATACCATTATCGCGTAAATCAGCGGCCATCATAGCCGTTAATTCTGGATCAAATGCAAGTGGCAAGACGCGATCTTCTAATTGAATAACCCGTACCTTTTTACCTAATTGATGGAACTCTTCAGCAATTTCTAAGCCAATAAAGCCAGCACCAATCACCGTTACGGATTGAATTTCAGGTGTTTGGCCTAATTGACGGAGTACTTCACCATCAGCCAACGTCCGTAAATGATAAATATTATCTAACTGACCATTTTCAAACGGTGGCATGACTGCGGTTGCCCCAGTCGCTAACATTAATTGATCGTAATGCTCTGTTTTGGCTTGCTTTGTTTTTAAATCACGAACAGTAACCATCTGTGTGTCAAAATCAACCGCAACGACTTCATGTTCTAATTGCACGTCGATGCCTTGTTTAGCAAAGGCTTCAGGCGTTCTAGCAATCATTTGGTTGGGATTATCAAAATGCTCGCCAACAAAGTATGGTAAGCCACACGCACCAAAGGAGACGTAATCCCGCATTTCATACATTACAACTTCTAGTTCTGGGTTCATTCGTTTAGCCTTAGCCGCTGCACTCGTGCCAGCTGCCGTTGCACCTACAATAATAGTTCGCATTGTTATCCCTCCAATTTAAAATTAAGCAATATCGTCAGAATCTTCTGTTAACGTCATGTCATTAAACTTGTGCTTATCTAGTTTACCTAAGAATTGTGCCGTCAACACCCCAACAGTCATTGAACCATTAACGTTCAATGCTGTCCGACCCATATCGATTAATGGTTCGATTGAGATTAAAAGACCGGCTAATCCAACTGGTAAGTTCATTGAAGAAAGAACAATTAAAGCGGCAAATGTTGCGCCACCACCGACACCGGCAACCCCAAATGAGCTGATAGCCACGATTAAGATTAATTTAACCAAGAAGCCGATGCTCCAAGGATTAATCCCAACCGTTGGTGCAATCATAACAGCTAACATGGCTGGGTAAACACCAGCACAGCCGTTTTGACCGATTGAAGCGCCAAATGAAGCTGATAAGTTGGCGATGCCTTCTTCGACCCCTAAACGTTTTGTTTGGGTTTCAATATTCATTGGAATTGAGCCCGCACTTGTCCGTGAGGTAAAGGCAAAGATTAAGGTTGGAATAACCTTTTTAATGTAATTAATTGGGTTTAAGCCCGTAAAGGTGATCAATAGGAAATGAACGATAAACATGATGATTAAAGCGACGTACGAGGCGATCACGAACTTCCCTAAGTTCAAGATACCTTGGACATCTGTTTGGGCCACCGTCGTTGTCATTAATGCTAAAACCCCGTACGGTGTCATTCTCAAGATTAAGGTTACCATTCGCATGATAACGGCGTAAAAGGCATTGACGATTTTATTAAACGTCTCTGCTTGTTCTGGTTTCTTCCGTCGTAATTGTAAGGCTGCTAAGCCTAAGAAGGCTGAGAAAATAACAACCCCTAATGTTGACGTTGGTCGTGCACCAGTCATATCCATAAATGGATTTTCTGGAATGAAGCTGACAATCTTTTCAGGGACGGTTTGTTCTTGGACATCCCCTAATTTTGTTTCTAATTCTTTTGAACGTGCCTTTTCAACTTGTCCTGATTGAATTGAACTGGCATTTAAATCAAACACGTTTGACGTTACTGAACCGACAGTTGCAGCAATTAACGTTGTGAAAACTAATAAACCAATAACCATTCCGGCCATTTTACCTAAGCCCTTAGAAGATTCCAAGTTGGTAATAGCTTGAATGATTGAAACCATGACTAACGGCATCACGATCATCTTCAAGAATGATACATAACCATTCCCGACAATCCCAATCCAATCAGCCGTTTGTTTCACTACTTGTGAGTCGGTTTTAAAAATTAATTGTAAAATAGCACCAAACAAAATACCGACACCTAATGCCGTGAAAACCCGTCGACTGAATTTAACGTGAATCCGCGCCATCTTATTTAGAACAAATAACATGATCAACATAATGATAATATTGATCACAACATATGTAATAGTCATCTCTATCCCTCATTTCCTTTTCAATACTTACTTATTGTAAACGAAAACCACTTTTTTTGCATTAAGTAAGCCCTAATTTCTGAAATAATTCGCAATAAGCCATTAAATCACATTATTTCTTTCAATTTTTAAGCTAAAATTTACAGAAAACCCGATTTAAGCCACAAAAAAAGACCTTTCCTAAAAGGAAAGATCTTTCTCGACAGTATTCCGAAGAATAAACACCATGTGCTCCACAACACAGCGGGCGAAAACACCCTTACAATACGGTAAGTGATTAAATTAATAATCGTGGTATCCTGTATCTTTGGGTCTCCTAGCTGCTTTCGCAGAATAGTTGCCTACCGAGACTTACTCGACTCATCGCATAACAATAGTATAACATACTTTTTAGTGTCTTGAAAGCCAAATTGGCACACTACTTCTTTTTCTTGTAATATCCGCTAGAATTTGTGCAAACATAAAGCCAACTGCAATTGCGCCGGCCACCATAATGACTGAAATACTCTGCGTCACAGCCTGTGAGATGTTCCCTAAAACAAGATTCCGAACCGCCCGATAAGCTGTTCCACCGGGCACTAATGGTACCAGTCCCGGGATATTGAAAATAATAACGGGCATGCGTTTGTAACGGGCCAAAATACTCCCGACAATGCCGACGGCTAACGCACCAAATAAATTAGCCATCATCCGACCACTACCAAGATTGAACAACACCCAGTAAACTTGCCAGCCGAGCATGCCAGCAATCCCACACCAAACTAATGCTCGGCGCGGTAAATTAATACAGATTCCAAAGGCGACCGTTGAAAAATAACTAAAGATCGCTTGGACAATAAACTGTAGCCAATATGGCATACGTCACACCACCTTCATTAAATTAAAAATCTAAAGATTAACGCAATCCCAGTCCCAATCGCAAAGGCACTTAAAAGCGCCTCAACACCACGGACCATTCCGGATAATAAGTGTCCGGCCAACATATCTCGAATTGAATTCGTAATTGCCACACCAGGCACAAGTGGCATCACGGCCCCGATAATAATGTTATCAAGATCGACCCCTAGGTGCCACTTCGTTAATAAGTAAGCTGACACGCCAATTGAAACGGCCCCTAAAAACTCGCCGATAAACCGAATGCTAGTCAAACGGTTTATTTCAGAGAAAACGGCATAACCTAATGCCCCCACTAAAGCCGCTGGTAATAAATCAGCCCAGTCATATTCACCGGAAAAAATAATCATTAATAGCGCTGATACAAAGGCCGCCGCAATAATTTGAATCCATAATGGAAAATACGGCGTATGTTGGTCAATTTGTTTCAAGCGGGTACTCAACTGATCTAACGTAATCTCCTTTGTCGCAAACTGTCGCGAAGCTGTATTGACATTTTCAACTTTTTCTAAGTTAATCGTACGCACTGCAACTGATTCCAATTGCACATAAGGTTGATTTTCGATCCCGATAAATAAGCCAGTCGGTGTCGTAAAGACCACACTCTTTTGAATACCGGCATTATAAGCAATTCGATTCATCGTATCTTCAACTCGGTACATTTCAGAACCACTTTCGATCATGATGCGCCCCGCAATTAAGCAGGTTTCTAGAATTTTATTTTTTTGTGCAATTTTCATACAAACCCTCACTCAATTCTTTTCTCAATATCTCCATCATAACTTGTTTAAACTTAAATAGAAACAACAAATCTGATTAAAAATTGCTCATAGAGCCCCTCATTCTTCCCCATCTATGTTAATCTAGTAGGGAAGCAACATTTATAGCACCTATTCGAATACGTACTGCGAGAGCTACGTTTATGACGGGCTATTTTTTTGGACTTTTTTCCAGCTTATCTAGGAGGGTTTTCATGCATTATTCAAAATCAAGGATCATCTGGCTATCCGTTCTACTCGGCTCTTTGAGCGCTTATGGTCCATTATTAGTCGATATGTATTTACCGGCATTTCCAATTATGGAGTCTGATTTTCACACTTCCGCTTCCATGATTCAGATCAGTTTAACAATGTGTTTAGCCGGTTTGGCAATTGGTCCCATTTTCATGGGGGCCTGGAGTGATCGCGTCGGTCGCAAAAAGCCGTTGGTGATTGGGACATCACTGGCTATTATCGCTTGTTTTCTATCACTTGTTACACATAATATCTGGTTATTCTTTTTACTTAGATTTATCCAAGGACTTGCAAGTTCTGCTGGCCAAGTTGTCACCCGGGCCGTTGCCAAGGATCTCTTTAACGGCAAACAACTAACTAAGTTTATCGCATTATTGATGGCCGTTAACGGGATTTTCCCAATTATTTCACCATTAATTGGTAGTCTACTATTACGGTATACTTCCTGGCAAGGTATCTTCGGTTTCATCGGTTGTACCGGCCTGCTCTTATTACTCGGTTTAATTTTCGGATTTAAAGAAACGCACAAGTTATCCCCAGCCGATCAAAAGGCAACCAGTACCCGACTCAATGTTCAAACAGTCTTTAAAGACCGTCCTTTTATCTGTTTCGTACTTATCCAAGGGCTCGTCTACGGTGCAATGTTCTGTTATATTTCTGGCTCTAGTTTTATGTTACAAAACGTCTTTTCACTTTCGAAGTCAACTTTTAGTCTCATCTACGGGATTAATGGCATTGGGATTATCCTAATGGCAGAATTATCAACCGTTTTGATTAACTGGTTCACCGAATTAGAACAACTAAAGTTAGGCCTTATCGGTGGGCTCATCGGTGGCTTCTGCATTTTAATCAGTGGCTTAGGCCCTAACAAACTTTGGTTGGCATTGATTGGTTTATTCCTAGTCGTTTCAACCCTTGGTCTTATCAATGCCGTTGTCACCTCATTAGCACTTCAACGACAGGGCAAGCAAGCCGGTATCGCTTCATCCGCTTTAGGATTAGGCATGTATGTCTTTGGTATTTTCTTATCACCACTTGTCGGTATCATGGGTAGTTACACTTACCTCCCATTAGCCGTTCTTATCTTACTCTGCGAATTTAGCGCATTATTACTTTATCGCTATGTCCGTCGTATTGTTTAAGCTTAACAAAATAAAAGGCGAGACGTCCATTTGGATGTCTCGCCTTTTATTTAGCCTTCATGATTAGATTCTGCTATCTTCTTATCTAAATACCGTTTTAATTTTTCTTTAGGGAAAGCACCAGTTACTTTTTCAGCTGCCTTACCTTTTTTAAAAATTAATAAGGTTGGTACGGATTGAATATCATATCGTTCTGCTAATTCAGGTTGATCTTCAACATCCACCATCCCGAGCTTAAATGCGTCATTAGAAGCTGCATGCAATTCTTGAATCATTGGTGTCATGATTTTACAAGGCATACACCAATCCGCCCAAAAGTCTAAAATAACTAACGGTTTTTCAGCAACAAAGGCCTCTATATTGTTAGCTGTAATTGTTTGAGTCATTATTTTTTCCTTTCTAATTAAAATATAACTAACAAAAAAGGCTGAACCTGAGGTTCAACCTTTTTAAATTGCGTGGCAACGTCCTATCCTCGCAGGTAGTTTCCCACCAACTACTATCGGCGC
>ERZ794963.7-NODE-7-length-135756-cov-145.399872_pt1 | contig 135756 bp, 133 predicted proteins | sample MGYA00375740_ERZ794963 | MGnify/ENA primary metagenome ERZ794963 (study PRJEB30138, sample SAMN05968720) | food fermentation metagenome | isolation source: fermented_meat | host: inoculated_fermented_meat_time_40_first_replicate;inocula... | place: Italy... | reverse complement strand
TCAGGTTATGCTGACAAATTTGTCCAAAAATTCGGATTAAATTTGCAATCTACCTCTTAACGAAAGGTTCTACAACTTTTGAAGGTTCAAACATGCTTGAAGGTGTTCATCTATCAAATGACTTTTCATTAACTTCTGGTACTTTACAGATTTCATATACTGGTAAGACAACTATAGCTCTTGCAGTGGGTGAAAAAACAAAAACTCAGATCGTAATGCCTGATGAATTTAAAGCGTTAATGAATAAAACAACAGCAGATGGGAAAACATTCTTAGATTATATCGAACCATCAAGTTACTTCTACGCACCGAATAACCAAGGTGGACAACCACAGAAATATACTTACAAGCGTGAAGATATTTCATACGATCGTACAAATAATGTCTTAGTCTTCCAGAATAAAATTGGCTTATATAATATCTTTACAAATCAAACACTTGAATCACATATCTATATCGATTTAGGCCAAGCAATTACAGATTTAGGTGAACGAATTCCGGATGCATATAATAATTCATTCTATCAATTTCAGTCAGTTGTTACATCGACAGAAGCAATTCCAGATTGGAGCTTAATCGGGGATGCAGAATCTGAAGGTAAGATTAACTGGGATAAATTAGATAAAGGCTGGACAATTATTAACCAAGTGCCAACAATTCATACACCAGTTAAGGATACGGATACTAAAGTGATTGGTGGTAACGCACCAGCTGGTTCAACGGTTAAAATCCGTGCTAACTCAGAAGATGGTCCAGTTATCGGGACAGCAATTGCTGGCGTTGATGGCACATATATTGCTGATATTATCCAACAAAAAGCTGGTACAAAACTATATGCTGATCAAACAACAGCATTAGGCACTAAAGGGTTTGGGACAGCAATTGTGGAACACGATAACGCAGTGCCACCAGCACCTTCATTGGACGCATCAAGAGTTAAGTGGGGAGTAACTGTAAACGGTAAAATCAGTACACCAGGACATACAATTGAAGCAGTTGATATGTATACAAATGAAAAATATAAGGTGACTGTTAGCGAAGACGGCTTATCATTCACATTTGATACAAGCCAAATTGATCAAGATGTTTTACCAACAAATGTTATTTTCACAGAACATAATGGTGATCAAGTAAGTAAGGAAACAACATTGTTAGTTATGCCAAAGGGATAATTCTAACATTTAAAAATAAATAAGCATATAAAAAGGAACTCATTACTGTAAAGGTGATGAGTTCCTTTTTATATGCTTAACAGGAATTAATAAATACGGTTAGGAGTAGTCGTAATTTAACATTTGGAATTGTTTGTTAACTTAACCGATATCAACGTGATGAATTATTTCATTCCAAAAATGATATCTAATAAATGGTTAATTAGAAAAATATCATAAAAATAGCCGGTATGTGATTGGTTTAACGGTTATAGCTCTATTCTTGACGTAGAAAGAATTTGTTAATTAATAAAAATAAGAACCGCAACTCTCTTGATTTGTGAATCATTAACTCTAGAGTTAGTTTACACCATTGTTTAATAGCGTGCAAGGTAATTAATGCAATTATCTATTTTTTTAATGTTATTCTAACGGGCTTTATAAAAATTGACAGCTTGTTCTGTTAATGGGGGTGTTCATTGTGCTTGGCTAACAATTGCTTTTCGAATAAAACCATAACTCAAGAGTTATGGTTTTTATTCAAAATGTTTGAACTAGCGCTGTAGCAGTTAGGGCGATTCCTAAGGATGGCGCAGACGGTTACATGACGTAACAGAGCACTACGGGAGGGTATTTAACATGAAGAAGCGAATTATCTATAGTTTATTAATAATTTTTCTATTGATGACAACGGTTGTTCAATCACTAGGTGCTGTATTAGCGACTTCATCAACGCAAGACGGCGATGATAGTGTGAAGACGTCTAAAATAATAGATAGCACTAAAGCAATTACGCAAGTCAGTGGCTCTTCGCAACTTCGTAGCGGTAGCCAAAGTATTGTTCAATCGTCTAGTGAACAACAAACATCTAAGAAGAGCGAGTCTAAGAAAAGTAGTGAAAAAAAAGCATCATCGAAGAAACAAGTTAAGTCTGTTTTGATTCAACCACGTGCAATTACTGAAACTGATCCTTATACGTATCCTGATTTCAGTAAGACGTTATCATCACAGCAAGGTGTAATCACCGTTAATTACGATGCAAGTGGTAATGCGCACACATCAATTGTTGATGCATCGGGGACCTTAAAACCAGATGATTCGTACAACGAAATTCCTTATCCGAATAACGCGTTTCCAAGTTTTATCCCAGGTGTTTCGACTGAAACGGATTATGGTCAGACAAAGTCGAGTAAAGATTTTATAAATGGTAATGGATTAGACGGTGATAAAGATTATATCTACTATACAAAAGTCATGGCCTTTCGGGATGGAAATGGGAAACAACATTGGATTGACATTAAACAGAAATTTGTAGGCCTTGAAAAGCACGGTTGGTATAATGATTGGCCTCAGTGGAAAACGCAAGGCTATAGTGATCCTAATGGTACTACTTTGGATACAACGTATATCACTAATTGGGGTTTTAATTTCGGTCGTGGCACTAATAAAGGCAATCAAAATCGACAAGATATGTTGGGAATCAATGGCTCATTTCAAGCACCCGGTGGTTTTAGAACGACTAAGATAAAATCTTCAGCAGGTGGTATTTTAGATAAAGATCCAAAAGCCTATTTACAGTATCGTCAGTTGGCAACGGTCAAGTTAGAATTCTACGATAATGAAACTAAAAAACCGATTAGCATATCTGGCTTCTTAACGGTTGCCGATTTAGATCACCGCGATTTTTTACAATTTTCCAAAGATAGCAATATTCAAGGCGTTTACGTTACAAATAATCAAGTCACTAAGAGTACGTTAAAAGGGACTTTCGGGCCAGGAATGGATCCATCAACCGTGATTGTTAATAATATCGGGAATAACGAATATACTGACAGAAATGGAGGATCTGCTAATAACGGTGACGAGTGGGGGGACAGCAACGAAGTTATTAACCCCGACAATACAGATGCTTGGGCGACCGTTACGTTCAGTAAAACGCAATCAATTCAATATGCAGTCTCTGATTGGCAACGGTTAGATTTTCTAGCATCAGCGCTCGTACCGGTGGCATTCTCTGCACCTGGAAAGTCAGGTGATGGCGATGAATGGAATAAGGATTGGGATGACAATAATGTTAACTATAATGTTGTTGCGACTTTACCATATCGTGGGAGTACAATTAAAAACCCACAACATGGTACAGCTGAAAGTGGCACGATTAGTACCTTCCATCCAACGGAGAAGTTTGAACTAACCGATCCGATTAATAAGAATTTAAAAGTTGATAAAGTAACGATTATGCAAGATGGGGTAACGGATGTAACCGCCAATTTTGATATTGATACGACTGGTAACAAAGTGACGGCAAAGGCGAAGGCTGATTTCTTGGGCAAGGAAGATAACTACGCTAAAACGTATAATATGAAGATTGAAACATCAGTTGCAGCCGATGCTGATTTAGGCAGTCTACCAACTGTGACGGCAACGGATGATAAGGGTGTCAAACATACGTATGCGAAAATCGCTAATACTGCGCATCTAGATGTTGTTAAAACGGCTGGTGCAAAAGCGGAAGGTTGGGACAGTAATGAGGCCTTCGGACACGTTAAAGTCCCAGATCCTGTCCGTGAAGTGCAAGATATGAAACAAGAAATTAAGAACTACGATACAGCGGGTGAAGATTGGCAACCGATTGTCGATGATGCGTCAACAACCACAGGTCATGTGGGTGATAAAGTTGGTTACCGTTTCTCTTTCAAAGCTAAAGATTCAAATACGGCAAGCATTACGGATGCTTCAATCAATGCGATTTCGGTCAACGCTGGGATAAGCGTACCAACTAATGTGAAGGTAACAGTTGGTTCAACAACAACGGATGGTACGGTTGTTGAGGGCTCAACAGCTAATACTTATTCAATTAAGATTGATACGCCGATTAAAAAGGGCGAGGCAGTCACGGTAATGTTCGAAAGAACCCTTAATAAAAGTGGTCTCTATATGCAACTTGGTTTTTTGAAATCTGATTCATTGACTGCTAAACCGGATGGTCATGATTTAGTACCAGATGGGTATCTATTCAATACGGCTGTTATCACTGCATCGGTAGCTAATAACACAGCTACGATTCAACAATTTATCAGAAATCCAGCAACTGCACTTCCTGGACAAGCTTGGAACGGCCCTGGTTTTGGAGATGGTAAAGCCGAAACAACGGGGAAACCTGGCGATTATGTCATCTATCGTTTTGATATTACATTGCCAACTGACAGTACGTCAGGGAAGTATACAAACGATGCTGCTTTAGTAAATGCTGCTATTCAAGACATCACGATGAATGTGCCAGATGATTTGGCATTAGTATCACTTGAAGGGTATCCAGATAAACAGATTCAAATTAATTATGGCGGGACAATTATACGCTCTGCGGTATCAGATACGTTAGCAACGCTTAAAGGCATTGCTTTGAAGAGTCCACTTGATGTGGATAAAAAAGTAATGGTTCAATATCGAGTATTGATTAAGGATAATGCTAAAACACAAGACATCACGAATGATGCTAATTTCTACGCAGACAACTTAACCGGCGATTTAACGGATAAGACGGTTGCAAATTATCAACATAAGACAAAAGCGAACCAATCAAAATTAAAAATTAGAAATAAAAAAGAAGTTAAACTTGAACAAACGCTCAAAAATATGACAACGGAAGATACATCAACATCCACTGACCCTAAATATCCTGATAAGGATGGTTACCGTGTAGAAACAACTGCTGGTAAAGACGATAATACCGGGAACATTACTAACATGAAAGTTAATGCGATTACGATGAAAAAATCGGACAAGCTTTCATTTAGTGACCCCGATACTGGTAAAGATTACCCACTGATTGTTAAAATCAGCAAAGCCGATGGGACGAATGAAACGACAGATACAAATGCTAAATTCAGTGCTGATCATCAGACGATTACACTATCACAACCGTTGAAGCCAGGATATATGGCAACTATCAGCTATCAGATGCAAGTGACGGCTAGTGTTGATGATAATACATTGGCAGCGGATAAAGTAGTTACAAATGATGCCAAACTAACAGCGGACGAATTAACGGAAACTAAAACGACGTCGGCTGGGACTGAAAATGCATTAATTGCTGGTAATACAATGACCTTCAATCAAACGGTATTGAATTTGGAGAAGAATGTTGGCGAAATTATTATCCGCTATGTTGATTTAGAAGATAATGATTTGAAACATCCAACTTATATTGCTAGTGAGGTTGATGAAAAAGGAACGTCAGGTACTAAGCTATCGACTGTTAACTCGGCACGAGTAGCACCTAAGATTATCGAAGGTTACACGATTCATGCTGTAACGGAAGATACCGATTTGACAAATGCTAATTGGTCTAAAGCCTACAAGGATGATCCTGTCTTTACAGATAAGGTTCGAACGATTACTTATGGGTATTACAAACGGATGCTTTCAGTAGAAGCGCCTAGTTATTGGGACTTCGGGACGCATAACCGGACACAAACGGATAGCACCTACTATCTAGAAGATTGCAAGACACCACAAGCTGTTAAAGTAACTGATCACTACGGTGTAGATTCATGGCAATTGCAAGTTACGCAAGAAAAACCATTTATGGATGATCGCAAACAAGTCTTAAAAGACGCGGAGCTACAGTTTAAGAACGGTAATGTTATTGCAGATGCTGGTAATACAACTCCGGCGCAAGCGATGTCTTCAATTGACCATTTTGAATTAAAGACAGGTGATACAGTTAAGAATTTGATGACTTATACTAAGTCGGGTGTCTTCCAAGATGTTGATCTTAATAAAGATAAGAGTAGTGAAACTAACCGTTACAGTGACGACCAAGGTAAAGGTAGTTGGTATTATCAATTTGGTAATAAGAAAAACGCCGATATCAGTATTGGCTTACATGTCCCAGAAACGACTGAACGGGATAATACAACCTATACAACGACTTTAGATTGGACATTAACGGTTGCACCATAGGAGGAAGAAAATCGTGTTTAGAAAACGATTATTAAAAAATATTATTTTAGGGCTTGCTTTCGGTGTGATAGGGGGCTTTGCTCTATCACAGCAAGTACAGGCAGCTTCTGGTACAGAAAAAGCGGATTTTGAAATTCAACCAATTATGCCCGACGGTCAAGTGGATACGAGTTTGAACTATTTTGATGTTAAGTTCAAACCGGGGACGACACATACCATTAAGATGCGCGTTCAAAATTTCACCGATAAGAAAATTACTATTAAGAATGAATTTCAAAATGGGATGACTCAAATGGGCGGCGATATGAAATTTCAAACGTCTACTAAGGGGTTGGATCCCAGTGCGAAGATTCCGTTAACAACAATTGGTGCTGTTCGAAAATCAGATCGTGTGCTTCATTTAGGACCACAGGAAACAACGGTGATTCAAGCGGAAATTAAGATGCCGGAAGAAAACTTTAACGGTATGATTTCTGGAGGTTGGCATTTTATTGAATATCGTGATAATAAAACATCTGATCAAACGATTTCGAGTAATTACGCTTATATGATTAGTGTTGTTTTACGGGGATCGCACTATAAGGTGTACCCAGAATTAAAATACGATTCCACTAAGCCGATTTTGTATAATAACCGACCTGCGATGGGGATCAAGCTCCGTAATCCGCAGCCGATGGTTTTGAAGAACGTACATTTTAAAGCGGTTGTGTCGAAAAAAGGGATTTTCTCTGATAAACGCCTTTATGAAAAAGAAGGTTCAAGTATTGCGCCTAATTCATCTGTGACCCTGCCAATTTCATGGGAGTATAACAACATGAAGGCTGGAACGTATCAAGTTTCGGTTAAAGTAACTGGGGAGAACCTCTGGAATAAGTTGCCGATGTCTTGGACGTTTAAAAAAACATTAAAGGTATCGAAGGAAGCAGCTGCTAATTTAAATAAGCGCTCAATTCAACGACCAACTAATAAATGGTTGTATATGATGGCAGCTAATGGGGTTTTATTATTGGTTGCAGCATATGGTCTTTATAAAGTTATTAGGATTGGTTAATGCCATGCGGAAATACTGGCGTTATGTACTAATAACGACCATGCTGGTTGGCATGGTACTGACACTAGGAGTTGGGCAAGTACAGGCGGCTAAAAAGAAGAGTACCATTAAGCTTCCAGCAGCTAATAAAGCGACATTTATGTTGATGCCAGAATTGCCGAAGGACAATATTGGTGGTAAACGGTTAGGTTATTTTAACTTACATGTTAAGGCTAACCAGACAAAAACGGTTCGAATTAAGGTTTATAACCCAACTGAACATACAATTAATATTTATGGTCAGGTCAAAGATGCGACAACTAATGACAATGCATCGGTTGATTATCTTGGTTCTCATTCGATTGACAAACACCTTTTGAAGAAACCAGGAAGCCAGTTGGTGACTGTTCCTAAAAAAACAAGTTTGCCAGCAGGTGCCACTAAACGGATTACCATTAAGATTAAAACAAATGACAGTTTTAAGGGGACTAAAGCGACGGCGATTAATCTAAGTGCTGACCAATTTAATCAAAAATCAGCTATTAAAAATGCTTACCGGTATGCGATTGGGTTAATTTTGAATGATCAACAGGTGCAAAAGCGAGACTATCAATACTTGCAGTCACCGTCGATTAAGACGCGTTTCACTAAAGCCGGCCAGGCAGCGATTAGTGTCAAAATTAATAATCCTGATCCGATGTATTTAGAAAAGGCAAAAATTAAAATCAAATTGCAGAATCAGAAATGGCAATTTATCCAATACACAACAACTGTCAAAAATGGCAAGATTGCACCAAATACGAGTTTCTATGTTGATCTATTGCTTGGGGGGAAGCGGTTGGTGCCAGGGACATATAGTATGACCTTGACAACGCAAAATAATCAGTATGCTAAAACGCTGCATAAAGATGTTTTGATTACGACTTCGCAAGCCAAATATATTAACAGTTTAAATGCGGCCTATCTTAGAAATCGTAATTGGATTCTAGGTGGGGTAGCGGTTGTGTTAGTAATAATCGGTGGTATTTTGGTCAAAGTATACCGAGTTAGAAGACGAAAGAGGGATCTCCATGCAAAGAATGGTAAATAAATTTGGTTATAAAAAGACGAAATGGGGCATGATTGCGCTAGTAACGATACTATCAATCACGCTCATTGCAACTGGCATCATGGCAGCTCTTGTTTACCATAGTTATAACGTCTATACGACGATTACAATGTAGTTGTTGGACGGGTTTTAAACGCACTACACAAAAATGGTTATAAACACTAAAAATTATATTGACTATATATAATATTAGTGATATAATAAAAAGAATTTTATGGGCTAAAAATTCTAGGGAGGAATTTCTCATGAAATTCACAAAATTAACAAGCTCAGTATTAGCTGGCGCAACATTACTTTCAATCTTAGCTCCAACAGCAACATTCGCTGCTACATCAACAACTGGTTCAAACGATGCTGCTTCAAATGACAATGGTGGCACAAAGTTACCACAAACTGACAAAACAGTTGCTGGGATTTCATTTGGTGATAACAGTGACAATGGTAACACTGGGTACTTACGTCTCCAAATGGTACCTCACACATTAGATTTTGGTAACCATAAACTTTTAGATGATACAAAATTAGACTTTACTGCTGATGGTAAGAATACATCATTACCAACAAATAACCTTAAAGCAAGTTATGAAGGTGGTAAAACTAACGAAACAGTTATTTTAAATACAAAAGATAAGGATTTATCAAAAGTTGAAGGTACTGCTTGGGCAACCGTTGTTGACAAACAAGTAACCCGTAAAGATTCTCAAAGCAATACTGCTAACCCTAATAATACAACTGATCCAACAAGTGATTTTTATGAAGGGACAACTTCAAAAGCTGGTTCATGGACATTATCAGTTAAATCGGTAGATGCTTTAACAGCTATGGATAATGCTGATCCTTCAAAACCAACTTCTGAAACAATCACGGGTGCTAAATTATCATTTGACAACACACAATACGGTCAAACACAACAAGTAGCGGAATTAACAAAGGATACACAAGATGCTACGTATACATCTGATTTAGCTAAGGTTACACCAGCACCAACACCTGCAGCAGTTTCATCAATCAATTCAAGTTTCTCAACACCATTAGCTGTTGGCGGTACAGATATTAAAGTTGCTGAAGCTAAAGATGGCGAAGGCCAAGGTGCTAACGTCTTTGGTTGGGCACCATCAAACATCAAGTTAACAATGCCTGCAGGTGCAGAAGTTACAAATGCTATCTACAAAGCTAACTTAACATGGACATTAAGCTCAACAGTTGCATAAAAAAACTTTAATCCAATCTGAAACAGATTAGACTAAAGCTCTTAAATAAAGATATTCGTAAAAGTGGTCGGTAGTTTGCCTTCGAAAACCAACTGCCGGGCACTTTTACATACATAGCTATCATAACACGGAAGCAGGTATTAAATGAAGGTGCCTAGGCTTAGGAGGAACAAAATGGCAGAGCAAAATGAAATTCTAAGTATCAGTGAGTGGTATCTTGACGCCCAACGAAAGATTAGCCAGTTGAACAAAGCGAGTGAAGAATATGGCTTAACCTACGATCAGTTCCTTGTTTTGGAGCAGATTATTGAACTCGGTAATAACCGACCTGGGCAAATCGCAAAGAAATTTAACACGTCACCCCCAGCTGCTTCACGTAAGTTGAATGCTTTGCAAAATAAGCATTACATTATGAAGGCGCACAACGTAGATGATGATCAACGAACCGTGCAACTAGAAGTGACCAGAGAAGGTAGAGAGAAGTACGCTGCCTTACGGGATGTGTTATATCAGATTAGCTAATTATTTAAAAAAAGGACTGGGGTAAGATGACTTTTATCGCAGTCTTTTTTGCTACCTATTAATTGGTGTTTATTTTGATAGGAGGGTTGCTACTTTTCAGAAAATTGACTAGAATAGATATAATGATTTTGTAAAGTAAGAGGAGAAACAATGACACAACGCTATCGAGTAACGGTCGCCTATGATGGGACTGATTTTGCCGGCTTTCAAGTTCAGCCTAAGCAACGCACAGTTCAAGGCACCTTGGAAAAAGCTTTAACCAAGATGAGTAAGGGCGCCTATATTCAAGTTTACGGTTCCGGCCGAACAGACTCTGGCGTCCACGCTATGGGCCAAGTTGTGCATTTCGACTATCCATCTGAGCTCCCCGCTAAAAGCATGCTACGGGCCTTAAATAGCCTTTTACCGTTAGATATGGAAGTGGTTGATAGCCAATTGGCAGATGATGATTTTCATGCACGCTTTTCAACGGTCGGCAAGCGGTATATGTATCGGGTTGATCTGGGCCATTATACCAATCCGTTTAAACGGCGTTATACGGGTCACTATCCTTATCCAATCGATGTTGAACGGATTAAGGCGGCATTATCCGACGTGATGGGGACGCATGACTATACGAGTTTTGCGGCCGCTGGTGGGGTCATCAAGGATAAGGTCAGAACAATCTATGAAGCAACCGTTGTATACAACGAAGCTGAAAACGAACTTATTTTTGAATTCCACGGCAATGGCTTTTTATATAATATGGTCCGCATCTTAGTGGCCACTTTATTGGAAATCGGTAACGGTCGCCGCGACGTGCATGACTTTTTACGATTGTACGAAGTGAAGGATCGGCAACAGGCGCGCTCAACCGCGCCAGCAAGCGGTTTGTATTTAAAAGAAGTTTATTATAAATAGACTGGAAATATATGAGATTCGATTGACTTAATCAAGAAATTACGGTACTATAGTATCTGGTATTGTTTGCCCCACGATAGGCCCCGGAAACTTATTGAGTGTCAAACAAACACAGAATATTGGAGGAATAAATCGTGCGTACAACTTACATGGCTAAACCAGGCGAAGTAGAACGTAAATGGTATGTGATCGATGCAACAGATATTGCATTAGGTCGTCTATCAACTGTAGTCGCTTCTATCTTACGCGGTAAAAATAAACCAACATTTACACCTAACGTTGATACAGGTGATAACATCATCGTCATCAACGCTGAAAAAATTAAATTAACAGGTCGCAAAGCAACCGACAAGTTATATCATCACCATAGTAATCATCCTGGTGGTTTGAAAACTCGTACTGCTGGCGAAATTCGTGAAAATAACCCAGAACGTTTAATTGAAATGTCAGTTAAAGGGATGTTACCTAAGAACTCATTGGGTCACAACCAATTCTTGAAGTTACACGTTTACGCTGGTGGCGAACACAAACACCAAGCACAAAATCCAGAAGTCTTAGACATTACGGACATTATTTAAGGAGGAAACTATAGTGGCTCAAGTAACTTATAACGGTACAGGCCGTCGTAAAAACTCAGTAGCTCGTGTACGTTTAGTACCAGGTACTGGTAAAATCACTATCAACAACAAAGACGTTGTTGATTACATTCCATTTGCTAACTTGATTTTAGATATGAAACAACCTTTAACAATTACTGAAACATCAGATAGCTATGATATCTTGGTAAACGTTAATGGTGGTGGATTCTCAGGCCAAGCTGGTGCAATCCGTCACGGTATTTCACGTGCCCTATTGACAGTTGACCCTGACTTCCGTCCAGCTCTTAAGAGTGCTGGCATGTTAACACGTGACCCTCGTATGAAGGAACGTAAGAAACCAGGTCTTAAGAAAGCTCGTAAAGCTTCACAATTCTCAAAACGTTAATATCAATCCGATATTATTCGGTTTTGCAAAACACCCCACAACTCTTGGTTGTGGGGTGTTTTTTTGTTTAGAAATACTCATTAGTCATTAAATGATTAGTAAACGCTAAGAATCATTGCGGACGGTGCCATCTTAACAGATAATAGTAAAGAAGTAAGTCGAAAAAAATGGGGGAAGTAATTGTGAAGCGTAAAGTATGGATAATTGTCATTATAGTGTTATTAGTAATTATTGGTGGTACTTGGGGTTACACCAGTTTTCAAAAACAACACAAGGAAGCACAAATCGCTAAGCAATTGGATACTATTCAGACAGAAGTGAAGGCTTTTAATCGAGTTAAGAGTGATTCGCAAAAATTAACAACCTTGAAAAAGATGGTGTCCTCAGCTGATCATTATCACCAAAAAGCTAATCAGAGTACTAAAGTTAACAAAGCTTATCAATTAGCCATCTCAAAGGCGCAACAATATTTTAAAGATCAAAATCAACAAGTTTTAAAAGCAAATACGATTCAGGACAAATCAGTGAGTGATGCAACGATTCAAACTAAGAATCGTCGATTGAATGGCTTATTAACGACTATTAAGGACCAAGGAACAACCATTTATACCAAACCGGCGTTGAAAAAAATTACTAATCAAGTGCAAAAGACAATCAAGGCTAATCAGCAACAAGCGACTGAACCGGCAACTTCATCAGTTGCGACAAAGCAGGTAATCACTCAATAAGAGAAGAAGTCTACGGCGATGGCGTTAGATGAAATTAAAGCTGGTAACTATCAAAGTTTATTAGGTGATTGGCAAGAAGTCGCAGTTTCATTCAATCGGCATGATGGTAAAGGTAATATTTGGCAATCAGGGAGTCAGGGCGGAAAACTGGATATTACTGCTGACCAAATTAAAAATGGCGCAATGACAATTGCCGGAAATACGTTGAATGATGGTAACGACTCGCATGAACTTGCCTTTGATGATAAGGCGGGCTATTTAACTGCTGATACTAGCGATGCAGCTGTTATTTGGAATATATCGTTTTATCCGGGAGGTGTAGATCTTACTAACTGGGGTGATGACGTACCAACGACAGTTGATTCAAAGCAAGACCGACTAGTTATCCGTAGTAGCAGTAATAATTATATTCAAGTCTTCCAAAAAAGTAGTACTAGCACGACGCAAGCGACGATTGATAAGGAACCAGTTGAATCTAAGCAATCAATGGCTTTAGATGAGGTTAAGGCCGGCAATTACAAGAGTCTAAATGGCACTTGGCAAAATGGCTTAGGAAATCAAATCGCGGTCAAAAATGAGACTATGCAATTTACAGATATTACGAGCAACAAGGAACCGGGGATAATCACTAGTCAACAATTAGACATTCCGGGTTCAGATGGACCAGATGGGACACCTAAAGAAGTATCATATATCGGAGATTCAACAATGAAAGCCTATAAACAAACACTTATAACTGGAGAATATGACGGTGTATTTTCTTTAAAAAGTACGTTGCCAGGCGCAATGTTATGTATCTCATTTTTACCAAAAGGAATGATGGGTGATTTATCTGGTGGTGATGTGAATAAAGACAAAATTGTTGCTGTTGGGACTCAAAATAGTCCAACGGCTGTCGGTGCTGAACAAGTCTATTACAAAATAAATTAATTAGCACCATAAAAAAGACCGTTCAAGTTTTTAAACTTGAACGGTTTTTTTGATGACCATCGCTTAACTTTGCACATAGACGTCAGTCAACGACATGTTGCTGGTCCAGATAACAATTACGTTTTTCGAATTGGTGGTACTGCCGGCTTCAAGGACGTATTCGGTACTAGTACCAATTGGATAGAAGGTGACAGACCAATTAGTGGCAACTGAATCCGCTAATAGGACTGCTAGGCTACCATTAACGGTTTTAAAATTGACTGGATGCAAACCTACATTGTCTTTTAAGCCAGCTTTGCTGAGCGTTATACTGTCTGATGTGAGTTGATTGTTGGTAATCGCTAAAGGTTTGGCATTATCGATTGTCATCTCGCGACCTTTAGCTTGGCGACTGCTTAACTGCCATTGACCGGCGATATTACTGTAATCGCCTGCTTGGATCTGAGTGAAATTCATGCCAGTTTGCTTTGCCGGTGGTGCTTTGGCTAGTCGTTTCTTTTTTGGCGACACGCGATGTTGTACTGTGTGAGGCCGATTTTGGATGACTAGTTGAAGCAACCTTAGCGTTCTTATTATGACTAGTTTGTGGGGCTTTTGTTTGTGCTTGCCCACAGGCGGCTAACGTTAATATGGCTATGACACTCAAAATGACGGTTAAATGCTTCTGCATATTTCTAATACTCCCCCGAGTTAGATAATAACATTGTGATTATTTTTAATGCATGTTCTCTGATACCGGCAATATGTTTGACAGTATCGTGTTGAATTGTGTTCAATTAAGAGATAGACCCCGTTGTAACATATTCTTTGTCATCTATTTCACGGTAACATGCTAATGAGTGAATCAGATCGTTTGTCTTTATAATCATACATTCCTCCCAAGAATTTTACGATATTTTAAAGTCTGTTAAGCTAGTTGACGATAAGTTGGCTATATTACTAGTATAACAATCACTTTATGCTGTTAATAGTAACAATTAACCTCGAAAGTGTCAATGTAGCATGCACTTAATACATATAATATTTATACGTCGTTTTGCTACGCTAAACGGAGGTTTAATTTTATGACAATTAATTTTTTCGGTGGGCGATTGAAGGCGGTCCGCAAAGCAAAGCGGCTCACCCAATTAGAGCTTTCACAACGATTAGGGGTCAGCAAGGGGACCGTTTCGGCTTATGAGCAGGGGCTGTCATACCCATCCCTAGAAACGCTAGTCAGTATTTGTAGTATTCTGGATACGTCAGCGGACTATTTATTGAGTATTTCTGATGATTTGCCCTTTAAAATGGGAGGCTTAACGGATGAACAAATGGAGAGTATCCTTCAATTTGTCTCGTTAATTGAAAAGGCCAATGAAACCTTGAACGACGCGGATAAACAGTAAGCTATGATTACGTAAGAAGCAGCTCATGACAACTAGTGATGAGTTGTTTTTATTTAGTAAAAAGTCAGCCTTCCGCTCGATAGACGAAGTGCGGTTCAATATTATATAATCAGCTTAAAGTAGCAGTGTCAGTTAATGAGATAAGGAGCGTGGCGTGATGAAAAAGTTATTTGATAAGCGGCAAGTGAATCAGGATGATAATCCAGAGTTCGATTCATTCTTTACGGAAGTTTTGCAAAAGTTACCACGACAATCAGCGGCGATTATTGCCAAGTCCTTCAACCAGTCTAAAGCATTGGCGGAGAAGACGATGGCCAAGAGCCGGACGCAGTTTGATAGCGTCTTTGCCGACTTCTTAGTGGGTGTTGACGATCAAAAACGGCAACAAGCCCATAATATTATTCATGCAGCCTCGTTAACAGCGGCGATAATTGGTTGTTCACCAATTCCATTTTCAGATGCTTTCTTATTAGTACCTGTCCAATTGACAATGATGGCCCGCTTGCATAAATTATTCGGCCAATCTTGGTCGGCGAGTCTTGGTAAAAGTTTGTCGAAGGAATTAGTTTTAGTTGGGTTAGGTCGCAGTGCTGTCGGAAATATCTTGAAGCTTGTACCAGTTGTCGGAACAGTCACTGGGGCAGCAGTTAACGCAACGGTTGCGATGTCGATCACCGAAGCGCTGGGTTGGTTGACGGTTAAAATGCTCAACGATGGCGAGGACATTTTTAACGACATGCTGTCCTTTAAGAATCAGTTCAAAACGTTGTTTGGGTTGTTACAAAGAAAGTAACGTGCTTCAATTGACAGTCATCACCATTAATGATTTAATAAACCCGCATCACTAGTTTCGGGAGGCTTTTTAAAATGGTAAAAGTATTAATCGTGCATACTAACGTCACGCGGTATCAAGGCACAACTGATCCCACGGGTTTATGGTTAGGTGAATCGGCAGAATTTGTCGCGGAGATGCAAAAGGCGGGCATCGACTATGACTTTGTCAGTCCTCAAGGTGGCTTTGTGCCGCTTGATCCACGGGGGATGAAGTATACCGATGAAGCGATTTTGGAGATTTATGAACAACCAGATTACGTTCAACGCGGCTTAGTTGCCACATTGAAGCCTAGCGACGTTAATCCGGCTGATTATGCAGCGATTTACTATACAGGGGACCACGGTGTGATGTGGGACTTCCCAGATAATGCCGAAATCCAAGCGATTGCGCGGGCAATTTATCAACAAGGTGGCTACCTGTCTTCAGTCTGTCACGGTATTGCAGGACTCTTGCAATTAAAAGATACAAAAGGTCAGTTTGTGATTGCCGGTAAAAAAGTGACCGGTTTTACAACAGCCGAAGAAGTGTTGGCAGGTAAGAAGAACGTCGTACCATTTTTAAATGAAGAAGTGGCCGCTCAAAATGGCGCCGAATTCACTAAAAAGCGGGCGTATAAGTCATTCGCTGTCCAAGACGGTCAATTAGTAACCGGCCAAAATCCGTTCTCAGTCCGAGCAGTCACTGACTTATTAATTCCCGCAATTCAAAAATAATGGGTGCCGTAGTGGTGCAAATTATGTTAAGCTGATAGGAACAGAATAGTTGGGAGTATGAAAATGGATCAAAAGCAAAAAGAAAAAATGCAAGCCTTAATCGATCAAAAAAAGGGTGGCGGTAAGTCAAAACAAACTGACGTCGCTAAGAATGATCGGACAAAGATGCGTAAAGGCCCAAAGATTTTTACAGAAATTCACTGGTAATCGACTTGTCGATTACTATTTTTTTGTCGAAAAATTGAAAACCGTCGCCATATGTCGGAGCCGTTTTTTATAATAAAAATTAATGAAATGATGGGGGTACGATAATGGAAATGGGAGCTTGGGCCGATTGGGTTAATGTTGCAGCCACAGCAGTATTAGCAATAATTGCAGGTGTATGGGGATTTTGGTCGTATCGAAAGCAAAGAGATCCGGAAATGAAATTTGTTTTAACGAATTATTATAAAGACGAAGCCGGAATGCCAAAGGATTATCAGATTTTAGCGTTAAATAATAGTACTAGTAACTACGTTGTTCTGAAAAATGAAGTACCTGGTGCAACTGGGTTATATAAATCGATGTATTGTAAGAGTCTGTTTTATGCGGACGCAGTCATTAAACCGCAGGAAAACGTGTCACTATGTCACTTAGACAAAAGGTTATGGAAGGGGTTGAAAGTTTATGAGGCACCAAGCAATTATTTTGAGCAATTGATTATTAAAATAAAAGATAAAAAATATCATAGTCAAGTGTTAGAGAATGCCGAGAACAGTAAGACTGATAAAAAGGTGACAAAACAAGAAGAGTTTGAATTAATTAAAAGTCTAGATTATACGAGCTGGTATGTTGCAGATACAATTAATAAACGATATTACACGTTGAGTTTATTAGCGGCTAATCCTAATAGAAAACGGAAAGATGATAAACTTCGATTGAAAGTGAAAAAGCGAAGGCGACCATTATCCGTTAAAAGAGTTATGGAAATAAAGTTAAATTGTGAGAATAAAAATACAAAAGCGTTCTATCAGACTAAATATGGTCAATATAAGGATTAAGGTAGGCATTATCTGATCTTTTACTATAGAATAGGTATTATTATTCTAAGGTGATAGGAGTTTACCAATGTCTGATTTAATCGCACAAATGCAACACCATGTTTCTGTTCGGAATTTTGAAGCGACACCCTTGAGCGCTGAGGTAAAACAGCAATTAATTGTGGCGGCCCAGAGTGGCTCGTCATCTAACTTCGTCCAAGCTTTTTCAATCATTGAAGTGACGGACTTAGCGTTGCGCGCCGAGATTGCGACGATTTCTAATAGTGCTAGCTACGTCAATCAGACCGGCACGTTTTACGTTTTCGTTGCGGATTTGTATCGTCAAGCTAGCATGTTGAAAGCCCAGGGTCAATCTTTGGCTGGCATCCAAAATATGGAGGCCTTGCTAGTCGCGAGTGTTGATACGACGATTGCTGCTGAAGATATGGTGGTGGCCGCGGAATCGTTAGGACTCGGCATTTGTTATATCGGTGGGATTCGGAATAATATCGCGCGGGTAGCTGAATTACTTGGTTTGCCAGAATATACAGTGCCCCTCTTTGGGTTAACCGTCGGCATTCCAAAGACGAAAAATCAGGTTAAACCAAGATTGCCACAAATCAATCAAGTGGCCCAGAATCAATATCCACGGGCGCAATTTGCGGATTTAAAACAATACGATCAACAAATCGCAGATTATTATGCCAATCGGGGGTCAAATCAACAACAGGCTGACTGGACAAGTAAGAATTTAGACTTTTTCAGTGCACCACGCCGTCCAGAAGTCGGGGCCTTTTTGAAGAAACAGGGGTTTACATTAGCGTAATAAGTAGAAGTAGGGCCAAAAACCGTTTTTGGCCCTGCTTTTTTATGTATACAGTGCTATTTTTAAGTGGTAAAATATAGCAATAGATGTTATAGAATGAGAAGCTATCGGTAATAGCCTCATTTTTTAATATTTAAAAAATGATTGTGGGGGATCAATATGGTAGAAAAGGTTAAAGAAAATAAAAAGGTAGCAATTATTGTTGCAGTAGTAGTTATCTTACTTGGTGGGTTCTTTCATATGCGCAGTAAGCAAGTTAATCATGTGATTAAAAACGGCATGTATGAAGTAACATTCTCGGCAAAGGATTTTAAGGAAAAGATGCCAGGTGGGATTATTTTTAATAATCAGAATCAGCTTGTAACAGCTGGTAGTGATGATGATTTTAAAAAGGTGATTGCTAATCCAGATTTAGCAAAAACTGAGTTAAAGAAGACCTCATCAACTTATACGGCAACCAAGGACAGCCTTAGTTTCACAGAGGGTAATGTCAGTATGACAATGACCGGTTTAAAGGTTCAAAAAGGTGGCATTATCACAGGCCGCATGCATTATGATGGTGTCGAAGTTAATGTGCTCCTTCAGCGCGTGGGGGAACTTAAATAATGCAACCGTATATTGATAAATTGAAAAAATTAGATCGTAAATGGTTAATAGCGATTGCCACAGTTGTTGTTGTTGGATTGGGCTTTTTTATTTGGAATGGTCAGAGAAAATATGACCCAGCTAAGGATATTAAAGTATCATTTTATGGCTACAACGGTAGTGGGGATGTCAGTGTTAATCGGGATGAAATTAAGCGCAAGGCTTTTGAATATATCGGCAAAAAAGAAGGGCTTAATGGTAGTGACATTGCCCGACTTGAAGAGAATAATTTGAATTATTCTAATATGACAGACATTTATAGTAAGGCTGAAAAAGCAGTTAGTTTAACAGAATTAGTGTCTATCGATGTTTCAAAACCAAACAATCTTTCAAATGGGGACAAGGTGACAGTGTCTGTCACGGTACCTTCGAAGGATATCAAGGTTAAACCGGTAACGAAAAAGCTGACCGTTAAGGGCTTGAAAAAAGTTAAAATATTGACGGCCAAGGACATTGCGAGCCATCTTAATATTAAATTTGTTGGCTACGATGGTTTGGGACAAGCACAAATCACAAGTAAAAAGTATGATTATAAAACGATCAACGTTAAGCATAACGGCCGTCTAAAAAATGGCGATCAAATTAAACTAAATGTCGCCAAGTTGGTTGATTCTACTACCGGGACTAAGTTTAGTGGAGATCAGTATGTTAAAGTCAAAGTGACCGGATTAACTGATTTGAAGAAGATTCCTAACATGGATGATATCATCAAGTTAAATACTGAATATGCTAAAAACGAAAATAAGAGCGATGAGAGTATCTCATTTAAAATTGATAAGATGCATACCTATGCGAGTGAATCAACGGATGGCATCATCACAGGTTCTTACACCAGTGACTATATTGCCTCACCTGAGGTAGTTATCAATGAAAAGGTGAGAGTGTCTAAGTTGACGACCTATACGCTTTTCAAGATAACAAGAACAATTACGGGGAGCAAACCCACAAGCGTCTATTCTGCATACGGGTTAAAACGCTTGTCAGTGGAAGATGGTCGGATTGATCTTGCTTCTAAGAGCACTGAATCAGATGGCATCTTTGACAGTTCACAAGATAGTTTACCAATTATTCAAAAACAAATTGAAAAGACGGCAGTACTCATTAAATAACAAACGTTACTTAAAAGGCTACAAAAGTTCGATAGCGAACTTTTATAGCCTTTTTTTAATTGAAATTGTCACATATAATTGACAATTCTCACAAAAATTGTAAACTATAGTTAGTCATTTATATGTGACAGTTGCGAGAGGATAGACATGAATAATATTAGAGAATATCGACAGTCGATTGGGATATCACAAACTGAATTGGCTAGACGTGTCCAGGTGGCGCGCCAGACGATTAACTTAATCGAGAATAATAAATATAATCCATCATTGGATTTATGTATTAGATTAGCGCAAGTGTTAGAAACGGATCTCAATACGTTATTTTGGAAGGTGGGGGAGCGTAATGCTTAACCGTTTTGAAGAGTGGTTATTAAAACAACAAATTGGTTATTTAGGGGCGCGCGATGAACAACAAAATGCGACGATTAATCATATTTTGGTGAAGGCCAACTTATTAACCTATTGTGTACTGACAATCTTGATGTTCGTCAGTTTAATTTGGGACTTATCGCATGGCGCAATGTTGACGTTGGGGACTTTCTTCTTGATTCTAACGCAACTGATTAACGGTGTTTATACGGCACATTTGGTCCGCAAAGCCGCGGTTGATCAGACTGAATTTTATGATATGCCTACTTATCAAGCGGCACTTCAGCAATTGAAAGTCCGTTCGGTCTGGCGGGGCATCAATTGGGCAGTCGGGATGTTCATTTGGTTGACAATTGTGATTCCATTTATCCAACAACGCCCGACAGATGCCAGCTGGACGTTAGCCCTTATTTGGGGTGTGTCAGGAATCATCGTTGGCGTGGGCAGTTATTTCAGAAAGAAAAAGGATTTACATTTATTACGGGAATAAAGTCTGAAAAGAACCCTGACACTAATTGTGTAGGGTTCTTTTTGACATCCCGGCGACAAACTTCTATACTCAAAAATGAAACCGTTTTAATTTAAACTTGGAGGTTAAGTTTATGCAACCTAATATTCAATGGTTAGATACACCGGCCGTCTTCAGAGTGGGCCAATTGCCTGCCCACAGTGATCACCGTTACTATGCGACACTAGCCGAAATGGCCCAACAACAGAGTTCGTTTGAACAGTCTTTGAATGGCACGTGGCAATTTCACTACAGCGTTAATGCGGCGAGTCGTCCTAAATCTTTTTATGAATTAGCATTTGATGCGCAAGATTTTGAACCAATCACAGTACCCCAACATATCGAATTGGCGGGTTATGAGCAATTGCACTACATCAACACAATGTATCCGTGGGAAGGGCATTATTATCGGCGTCCCGCTTTTTCAACGTCCGATGATAAGCAACATCTCGGCATGTTTAGCGAAGCCGATTATAATCCCGTTGGTTCATACCTGCATCATTTTGATTTAACGCCAGCCTTGAGAAACCAACGGGTCATCATTCGCTTTGAAGGGGTCGAACAAGCGATGTACGTTTGGCTAAATGGTCAGTTTATTGGCTATGCTGAAGATAGTTTTACACCGTCCGAATTTGATTTAACCCCTTATCTTAAAGAAACGGATAATTGCTTGGCGGTTGAAGTGCATAAGCGCAGTAGTGCGTCTTTCATCGAAGATCAAGATTTCTTCCGCTTCTTCGGGATTTTCCGGGATGTTAAGTTATTGGCTAAACCCCGCACGCATTTGGAAGATCTATGGGTGATTCCCGAATATGATGTGGCACAACAAACGGGACAGGTGAAACTTCGCCTCCAATTTTCAGGGGATGAAAACCGAGTTCATCTACGCATTAGGGACCAACATCAAATCATCTTAACGGCCGATTTAACAAGTGGCGCTCAGGTGAACGACCTTTATAAGATGCCCGAATTGGTTCAAGCGTGGTCCAACCAAACCCCTAACTTATACACATTAGAGCTAGAAGTTGTGGATCAAGCTGGGGAAACGATTGAAATTAGTCAGCAACCATTTGGCTTCCGTAAAATTGAGATTAAAGATAAAGTGATGTTGCTCAATGGAAAACGGTTAGTCATTAATGGTGTCAATCGGCATGAATGGCATCCTGAAACTGGTCGGACGATTACGGCCGAAGATGAAGCGTGGGATATTGCCTGCATGCAGCGCAACCATATCAATGCCGTCCGAACATCGCATTATCCAGATCGGTTATCCTTTTATAATGGTTGCGATCGAGCTGGCATCTATATGATGGCTGAAACCAATTTGGAATCGCATGGTTCTTGGCAAAAGATGGGAGCGGTCGAACCTTCTTGGAACGTACCGGGTTCATATGATGAATGGGAAGCGGCGACGCTCGATCGCGCGCGGACTAATTTTGAAACGTTTAAAAACCACGTCTCAATTCTCTTTTGGTCATTAGGCAATGAATCTTACGCTGGTAGTGTTCTTGAGAAGATGAATGCCTATTACAAGCAACAAGATCCAACGCGTTTAGTGCATTATGAAGGGGTCTTCCGGGCGCCCGAGTATAAAACGACGATTTCGGATGTTGAAAGTCGGATGTATGCGACACCGGCTGAGATTAAGGCTTATTTAGATAACGCCCCACAAAAACCATTTATTCTCTGCGAATATATGCATGATATGGGGAATTCGCTGGGTGGTATGCAATCGTATATCGACTTATTGTCACAATATGACATGTACCAAGGCGGCTTTATCTGGGATTTCATTGATCAAGCACTCTTGGTGACAGATCCGGTGACTGGTCAACGTGAATTACGCTACGGTGGCGATTTTGATGACCGTCCATCAGACTATGAATTTTCGGGGGATGGGTTAGTCTTTGCTACCCGCGATGAAAAACCAGCAATGCAGGAGGTTAGATACTATTATGGCGAACACAAATAAACGCTTAGCAGTGATCTTCGGAGATGTGACTTTAGGACTTAAGGGTCCTGACTTTCACTACCTCTTTTCGTACCAAACGGGTGGCCCAGAATCATTGCGGATTCAAGGCAAAGAATGGCTATATCGCTCACCAAAACCGACTTTTTGGCGGGCAACTACTGATAATGATCGCGGCAATCAATTCCCATTGAAATCGGGAATGTGGCTAGCGGCTGATCAGTTCATTGCTTGTCAGTCGATTACAGTGGCGATTGACGGGCAAACGATTCCGCTGCCAATTGCGCCCGAGAACAACCGCTATAGTGGTCAGGAAACGGCCCAAGAAGTGACGGTTACGTATACCTATCAAACAATTACGACGCCGCAGACGACGGTAGGAGTCAGTTATACGATTCAAGCCAGTGGTAAAATCCGTGTAGCGGTAACTTATCATGGGCAAGCTGGATTACCATCATTGCCAGTCTTTGGTTTACGCTTTGTCATGCCAACACCAGCGACGCGCTTTATTTATCAAGGGTTGTCAGGGGAGACCTATCCAGATCGAATGGCTGGTGGAATGGCTGGTGAGTACGAAGTCACCGGGCTACCTGTGACGCCTTATCTAGTGCCACAAGATTGTGGTGTGCATATGGCAACCGATTGGGTGACGATTTATCGGCAAGCGGTGCTAGATAATCGTTTGCGCGAACCAGTCGAAACTGGTTTGAAGTTTAAGATGGTCGATCAACCATTTGCCTTTTCATGCTTGCCATATACCGCTGAAGAATTGGAAAATGCGACCCATCATTCAGAACTACCCGCACCACACCGAACAGTCTTAAGTCTCTTAGGGGCCGTTCGTGGCGTGGGCGGTATCGATAGTTGGGGCAGCGACGTAGAAGCGGCCTATCAAATCGATGCGACGCAGGATCATCATTTTGAATTTGAAATTTCGTTTTAAAAAGTAAAAAGGCTGAGGCAAAAGTGATTTTTGTCTCGGCCTTTTTTATTGGAAAGGGTTGTGGCGGGCGTCTTATTTTCAAATCAGCTATAATAGTAAATAATATGTTTTATCGGTGGGCAATTGCCTGGGAAATAATGGTGAAATCGAGGTAATGATAATGGAAACTGAACAAATGATAATTTATTTAACCCGCCTAGAGACTGTTTTAGATGATTTAGGGAAGCTATTGTTCAAAGCACATTTGAAGGTGCCACTTACCTTGGATCGCGAGCAATCACAAGAACTGTTGCGGCAAAATAATCGTTTTGAATTTAGGTACCAACAGCTGCGAAATCAAAAAACAAAGTTATTGAAGCAATTGCTGAAGTTGACGAGTGGCGATATTTATTTACGCCAGAAAATCGGTCAGTTGAACGAATTGAATCAGCAAAGCCAAGCAGCATTGGTTGCGGCACCAGAGTACAATCGGCAGCGCAAAATTAATCGCCTGCGTCAGTTAATCCTGAACTTACAAGGTGAAAAAATCGAAACCAGTATCTTCTTATGTGACCAAGTACTGGCTTATTTATACGAAACCGAAAAAACCGCGTTTATCGCGCATTATCGACCAAATGTTGCGTCGGTGGCGGTGCCTTTTTTAAGCCGGGATTTCAAGATGGCGATGATGATGCTCAACTATATGGATATCATGTTCACACCGGTTGAGTTACAGCGCCATATTCGCTTACTTGTTTATCGCTACACCCAAGAATCTGTGGATAATGTGTTGATATATGATGCGCGAACTATTTTACCGAATGCCGAGAAAACGGGGTTCTCAGCCGTTGCGTATTATTTCACCTTCAAACAACAAAGTATGACCTTTATTTCGTATAAAGGAACAGAGGGGACGATGGATGATCCGCGGATCAAATCGTTTCGTCAGCGTTTGGATAATTATGTCCGCGAGAGTTATCAGGACTGGAAATATAATATCGACGCGATGTTGATTGGTCACACCGATAACGACGAGCAACTACAACTAGCACGACGTTTCACCCGTTACGTGGTTCGACATGTTAAAAAGATTGAAGCAACGACGCGTATTTATGGCCTCGGCCATTCACTGGGCGGTCATTTTGTCCAAACCCTGCAGTTATTAGACCAACCGTTTAACGCGGGTTACACCTTGAATGCGGCACCGGTCCAATTGAAGCAAATTAAGCATTATCGACCAGATTTATGTGATGATGCAACTTGGCAGGCATTGTTTGAATTAACTAAGCAAAATACGCAAGATAAGAAAATTGAGCAACTCCTGCAGGTTAAAACGGGCTTACACTATGCCGAAATTAATAATGAATGGTTTATCAAGGATTTAACGCGGATTTATTTTGGCTTTCCGTATACGTTCTATATTGGAACGGCCAATTATTTGAACGCCCGTAACTGGACCTATCCGTTTGTGGCGGATATTCGAGAGTATCTCAAAGATGATGAGATGCAGGCTTATAGTCAATTCTGGGGCAATCTAATTCATTACCTCAAACGAGTTGAGAACAGGAATGGCACGATTATTTTGGCGAGTTTGGTGACTTATGGACTCCAAGCGCTACGGGAAGTTTACGGTGCCATTAAAACACCAGAAGCCAAGCGCCTTTTTAGCGCTTATGCGCGTTATTTATCCGATGCCAAAATTTTCAAAGATACGCCAGTCGCGGTACAGGAGAACTTCCAACGAGAATTATCGCGACCACAAACGGCTTTACGTGTGCTGCAAGGTGAGTGGCCATTTTTAAGTAGTGTGAATAACGAAATGGTTGAAACGGTGATTTATTTTCATACCATTGAAGGTGCCCGTTATTTTAAATCTGTATAAGGTTAGTGACCTATTAAGGGGTTAAAATAAATGGTATTATAAGGATGAAACTATATTACTTGGGGGGGAACAAGATGTTTTGCCAAAATTGTGGAACTAAAAATGAAGCAGATTCACGATTCTGTATTAATTGTGGTAAGCCACTAGAAGACGCTACAGAACAACCAGCAACGCAACAACCTAAGGAAGATAAGGTGACACCTAGCAACTCGGCTAGCACACCCCATGAACCGGTGATTAGTCGCCAGGCAGTTAAACAACAATCAAAATCTAAAAAGTGGGTACCAGTCCTCATTGGGGGACTAGTTGTGTTAGCAATTGCTGTGGGGGCAGGTTTTTATTTACAAAAGCCGGCAGCAAATACTAAAACGGCAACAAGTGCTTCTTCAAAACAACAAAGCACACAAGCAAGTGACAGTGAAAGTATCAGTGATTCAGAAGTATCATCAAGTAGTTCGGAATCCGTTGCAAATCCGTTATGGACCGAGTCTAAGAAGGATAGTCTGCAGAGCTTTATGGCGGACTGGGGTACTGATATGAACCAAGATTATCAAGCGTATAGTAACCATCACAATGTATCGATGTACGGTGTCGATTTACCTGGTGATTTATTATCTGGTGCCATTCAAACCGAAGTTGGTGGGAGCCCAGTAACTGTTAAATGGTCTGAAGATGGTGTTTCGGCCAAGGCAGATTATAAAGTTGTCGCAGCTTACTCGGATGCCAACAGTGGTGGTGAAGAAGATCATTTTTATCTATTTACCATTCATGATGGCCGACCAGTGGTCTTGATTGCACAAGAAGGTCAAGGGAGCACATCAAGTTCGATTGCGTTTAAGGAAACAGAGAATACAACATTGAGAAATGGATTCAGCGACATAATCGGAAACTGAAAGTGAGGATGACAGATGGAACCGCGTAGAGAAAAGTTTAGTAGGCAAAAGAATCAACGCTTGGGTCGGAACATATTAGTAGTTGTGATCGGCATTATTGTGATTATTGCGGCTGGTATTGGTATCGCGGTCGCTAAAAATCGTCAAGATCAAGCTGCTCAAAGTCGCGCTAAACAACAATCATTGGTTGCTCGCAAAAAGGCCCAGTCAAAAGCCAAAAAGGCCGCCGCTAACCGGTCACAAAAGGCGGTTAAACAAACAGCCAAAGCGACTGAAAAACCTAAGAAGCAACCAACTGAAAAAGCGTTGACCTTTGATACACAAAATCTAACTGCTAATGCGCAAAAGGTCGGTTATGGGATCTACTATTACAACAGTAAGCGCTCAGTCGGTAGTAATCAGGACCAACCTTTTATTTCAGCTAGTGTGATTAAGTTATTCATCATGGATTATCTCTATGACCAGATTAAACAAGGTAAGATTTCTGGCGGTCACTATATTGATAACCATTCAGTCGATGAATGGATCCAATTGATGATTCAACAGAGTGATAATAACGCGACCAACTTGTTAATTGATTTTGCGGGAATGACCGAAATCAATCAGTATATCCAACAACAAGGTTATACACAGACTAAGTTAGAACGGAAAATGTTAGATGATGCAGCCCGTAATCAAGGGTTGGATAACTATACGTCTGTGAAAGACGTCTTACAATTCTTGAACCAACTCTATCAAAATCGGGATCAGGCACCTTACAGTAAGATGTTGACGATTATGAAGGGCCAACAAACGCGGACTAAAATCCCAAGTCAATTGCCAGCTAATACGGTCGTTGCTAACAAGACCGGCGAGTTAGCCGATGTTGAAAATGATGTGGGGATCGTCTTTAAAGATAATGATCCATTTGCGATTGTTGTCTTAACAAATCAAGTCCAAAATCAGGCAGCTGAACGCCAAGCAATTGGGGCGTTAAGTTTAGCAGCCTTTCAAAAATAAGTATGATTAAGAGAACGTTGTGATAAATATCATTTTATCGCGAACGTTCTTTTTTTGTTGAAAAATGGGCGTTGGCGGGCATAGTCATGATAGTCGTTTTAGGGTATAATAATATCGGTTATAAACTATTGAAGGTTATTGCACAATAGCTAGGGTGCATCTAGATCAGGGGATTGATAGCCACTAAGCGTTATTTCGGGGGGAGTAATGCCTTAGTGACTGTTCAATTAGATGAACCAGTATGAAGCAAGAGTATCGGAGACGATTAATTATTGTAATTATGAGTGGGCACTCGTAATTAGACAGGTATCAATATCAAAATGAGACTAGGGTCGTTATCCTAGTCTTTTTTTGATGTTGCCAAATGGGAACGATGCTGATACGCTAATGAAAGCAAATCGTGTGAAATGAAGGGGATATATTGTGGATATTTATTTAAAACAGGCTATATTACAAGTGGTTGATCGCGAATTAGGCGCACCAATTTATTCCCAACAACCGCTGGATTTAACCAACGGCAATACGCGGGATTATTTAACCAATAAAATTAAAAAATTATCGTCAGCGCAGAGTAAAACAGGCGTGATTCGTCAGGGTTCTGAGGTTGCTAACCAACTATTGAATATCGCCTCAGATTTTACAGGTGTCAGTCAACAACTTGTGGATAAGTGGTATCAAGCTTACCAAAAGAGTGATGACGCGCCCAGTGCCGATGTTTTTATCGCCCTTTATGAACAGGATACGCAGGCTTATGTCGCTTTTTTGAAGGTTAATTATCATGAAGCTTATACCCACTATGTGAATGCTGAAGAGGGACCGCTAACCAATCAGTTAATTATTCACCAATCAATTTTATCTAATAAGACGCAAAAAGCAGACGAAGGGTTTGCCATCAATCTGCAGACCTTAGGGTTTGAACTAATTGAAAAACAATATACCTTCTCTGGAGATAAACGGCCATACCTGTCAACTGAAGTCATTGAGAGTGAACCGCAACCATCCTTGGAAGAAAATGTGCGGGTTGTGAAGAAAGCCGCCGAAAAAATTGGTGCGAAATTTGAAGTCGCTAAGCATGATATTGTCGCCAATGTGAAAGAGGCAATTTACGAAACGATTGAGGCAAAGGGTGAAATCAATACGCAGGATGTTGCGGCCAAGGTCTTCAAGGATAATGTCTCAGCACAAACGGAATTTAAAGCAGCGATGGTTGAAAAGGCGCCAGCGGATGCGCCCATTTCACCTGCCGTGCGTGAAATTGCCGAGAAGAAATACGGTAAACAAAAATTAAAATTATCAAATGGAATTGAATTAATCGTTCCAATTGACGTCTATCAAAATCCGGACCTATTTGAATTTATCAATCATCCGGATGGAACAATGTCAGTTGAAATCAAGAATGTCGACGAAGTGATTAGTCGATTATAGAACATGTATAAAAAGGGACTGTACAAAAGTAAATTTGCACAGTCCCTTTTTGGCGCTTATCGTTTTAGTTTAAGTCTGATAATCTTATCGCATTCCGTAATAATCAGGATTAAGAAACCAGCGCCAATTGATACCGCCCATTCTAATAGTGTTAGTGGTTCTGTATAGAATAGTTTTTGCATAAACGGTACGTAAGTCAAAATCAATTGGAGAACAATCATGCCAGCGATAATCCCGAAGGCTTTTGGATTTGAGAAGAAAGCTTTTGAAAAGGCTAATTTTGTTGTTCGGATGTTGAAGAGGTAGAAGATTTTGCTGATGACGATGATATTGACCATCATCGTACTTGCAGTCACTTGATCAACACCTCGGCCGAGTAACCAGTCATAGGCCCACAAGGCAATCAACGCCATTAAGACCGACACATAGGCCATCTGGAAGATGTCGTGTTTGTTCATTAAGGTTTGACCTGTTTTGCGTGGGGCCCGCGCCATAATGCCATCTTCAGCAGGTTCGAAGATGAAGGCAAATTGAATCGTAATTGCCGAAACCATGTTAATCCAGAGTAACTGAGCAGCTTGGAGCGGCATTGATTGTTGCATTAAAATCGTGAAGGCGATAATTAAACCTTCAGCAAATGACGTTGGTAATAAGAAGAGAATACTCTTTTTGATATTATCGTAAATACGCCGTCCTTCTTGAATTGCGACGGACATGGTGGCAAAGTTATCGTTGGTTAAAATCATATCCGCAGAATCCTTAGCAACATCGGTCCCTTTAATCCCCATTGCAACCCCAATATCAGCACGTTTTAAAGCAGGCGCGTCATTGACACCGTCACCGGTCATTGCCGTCACTTTGTGTTGTTTTTGGAGCGCTTCGACGATTTCGAGTTTGTTGCTAGGAGTGGTTCGAGCGAAAACCTGATGTTCAACCGCGGCAATTTCTTTATCCTCAGGGGATAATTGATCCCATTCAGGGCCGGTAATGGTTTTGATGACTGGGGCCAAACCTAACTTTTCACCAATTGCTTTGGCGGTCAAGGGATGATCACCCGTAATCATTTTGACATCGACACCGGCCGCATTCATTTCAGCCAGTGCTTGAATCACTTCGTCACGAGGCGGATCGATAATGCCGGCTAAGCCGAGCAAGGTAATCCCTTTGTTAAGACCTTCATGCGTAATCGTCGTTGTTGATGCTGGTACGTCGAGGTAACCGACAGCCACGACCCGTTTACCTTGTTCGGAGAGTCGTTGAACGTGTTGATTCCAAGTATCTAGTGGGAAGGCAGCGTCTTTTTGTTGCGCCATCGGGAATAATTTATCTGGTGAGCCCTTAATGTAGAGGCGGCGTTGACCAGTTGTTGTTTGAACTAATTTGGCGATATAGCGGTAATCAGAATCAAACGGCAACATGTCAATTTCGGTATTTTGCGGTACTTGATCAATCGAGAAACCTTTGTGGTAGACCGTTAAAAAGGCACCATCGGTTGGTTCACCGTTAATTGCCCAACCCTCATCTGATTTGAAAAGGGTGGTGTCATTGGCTTCAAAACCGGCTTCTAAGAATAGGGCGAGAGTGTCATCGATAACAGCTGGTTGATCAGCTTGTTGAATTTGCCCCTCAGGTGCATAACCGTTACCAGAAACATGGTAGATTTGATCGGCGGTAATGATATCTTTAACCGTCATTTCATTTTTCGTTAAAGTCCCAGTTTTATCAGTTGCAATCACATCAACGGAACCTAATGTTTCAACAGCGGGTAAGGTTTTAACGATCGCGTGTTTATTTTTGGCCATGTCACTAACACCCATAGCTAAAATAACAGAGGTTGTTGCAGGGAGTCCTTCCGGAATTGAACCAACAACCATCGTGACGATAGCGATGGCAAGTACCGGTAATGAGTAGAGGCCGCTGATGAAACCTAAGATGAATAACAAGATGGCAGCGGCAATAATCACGTAAGAAACACCGGCCCCTAACTTATTAATCTCGCGGGTCAGCGGTGTGGGGCGACTTTGTGTATGCGTAACTGCTTTTGAAATTTGACCAATTTCAGTTTGTTCAGCGGTCGCGACAACCACGCCCAAGCCACTCCCGTTTGTAACGGAGGTTGAGGCAAACGCCATGTTAATTTGGTCCGCTAATGGGACAGTTGTTGGTGTGAGCGCTGCTGCTTGTTTATCGACCGAATCAGCCTCACCGGTCAGTGCTGATTCTTCGAGGCGCAAGTTATCGGTATCGACAATTCTTAAATCGGCAGGGATGCTATCGCCGGCTTCTAAGAAGACGACATCACCAACCACTAAATCTTCGGTGGGAATATCGATTCGTTGGCCATCGCGATAAACGGTTGCTTCGGTCGCCAATAAATCCTTAATGCGTTCAAGTGCATCTGAGGCGTTGGCTTCTTGGTAGTAACCGATAATCGCATTGATGATGACCACTAAACCAATAATGATGGCATCAGAATAGTGACCCATCAGAGTTGTGAGTAGCGCAGCTGCAATTAAGATGTAGATAATCAGGTTATTAAATTGGCGAATGAAGAGTTGCCATTTAGGTGTTTTTTTACTTTCTAGTTTGTTAGGGCCGTTTGTGGCTAAACGTTTTTGTGCCTCGACTTGGGAAAGGCCTTGTTCAAAATCATTTCCCGGGTAATCTTTCTGTAAATCCTCAATCGATTGATTGTAAGGGTTAATCTGGGTTGTCATTGTTGATCTCCTTTATATTGAAATTCATAATAGTTAAAATTAACGCCATTATTCCTTTCGCCAATAAAGATTGCTTTTTAAGCAATAACACGCCGCAGCGTCGGGGTTATCTTTCAAAAACGTTCACCTCCTGAATAGTCTCTATATTTAAATTATCAAGAAACTGATGCTGTGTCAATCTAATAAAAATTATTAGCAATAGCTAAGCAATACTTTTGTAATTGTGCATTCGATATGGTAGCATAATTGTATAAGTGAAAAAATTCGGTTGAAGCATTGCGCATTCAAGATTTCCTTCTTTAGGGTGGTAGAAGGGAATTTTAGTGCGCTTTTTTATGGAGGAAATTAGAAAATGTCAACATTAGCAATTATCTTAATCAGTACTTTATTAGCCGGTCATCTCAGTAAACGAATCGGTATGCCGGCGGTGATTGGCCAGCTGCTCGTCGGGATTATTCTGGGTCCGGCATTGTTAGGTGTATTACATGAGAATAGCTTTATTCATACCTTTTCAGAGATTGGTGTCGTCTTATTGATGTTTACAGCCGGTCTCGAGAGTAACTTAACGCTTTTGAAGAAGTACTTCAAACCCAGTGTAGTTGTCGCAATTTTGGGTGTGATTGTGCCTGTGGGATCAATTTACGCGATGAGTTTAGCGTTTGGCATCAATCAATTGGAGAGTCTATTTATTGGTGTTATTTTCGCTGCGACTTCAGTATCGATTTCGGTCGAAGTTTTGCGAGAATTAAAAGTCCTTGAGAGTCGCGAAGGTACGATTATTTTAGGGGCTGCAGTCGTTGATGATTTATTGGCGGTAATCATTCTAAGCGTCTTAACAAGTCTCTTCGGTGCGCAATTAGCCACCGCTGCGCCTAATCAGATGGGACTTGGGCTAACCTTTGCCTTACAAATTGCCTTTTTCGTAGTGGTTTACTTCAGTGTTAAGTGGTTAGTGCCGGGTGTGATGCGCTTGAGTCAGCGGTTATTGGTGCCTTATGCAAATGCGATTATGTCGTTAGTGATTTGTTTTGTTTTTGTTTGGCTAGCAGAAGCCGTTGATTTGAGTACAGTTGTAGGCGCCTTTTTTGCAGGAATTGCGATTTCGCAAACACCATATCAATCTGAAATTAGCCGTCATATTGAACCACTGGGCTATACAGTCTTCATTCCTGTCTTTTTCGTTAGCATTGGGTTATCGATGACGTTTGCCGATTTAAATCGGCATTTAGTCTTCATTATTGTACTAACCGTTTTAGCCGTGTTGGCAAAATTATTAGGCAGTGGCTGGGGTGCCAAAATGATGGGTGTCCCACAAGCGGGTGCCTACACAATTGGGGCAGCGATGATTTCGCGGGGAGAGATGGCGTTGATTATTGCGCAAATCGGTTATACAGCGAAGTTATTGAGTGAAATGTATTATTCAGCGATTATCTTCGTCATTATTTTGACAACGATTCTAGCACCGTTTATTTTGAAGTCAGCTATCAAGAAACAATTGGCAGCAACTAAATAATGCTGCTAAGCGCATAAGAAAAGATTGTGAAAAAAATCATAATGCGCTATAATTAGTTATGGAAACGATTTCAAAAACTGGTTAAAGAGGTGCCATTATGGAAGCAGCGGTCGCAAACAAAGAACATACAGTTGATATTATTGATAAGAAGTTACGTCCAATTAAAGCCAATGAAGCGCTCGTTAAGATGGAATACTGCGGTGTTTGTCACACCGACTTGCATGTTAAAAATGGTGATTTTGGCGAAGTACCTGGCCGTGTCTTAGGGCATTGTGATTATTGTGTGAATGGTCAAGAAACATTCTGTCGCCAAGCGCAAAATGCAGGCTATACGGTTGATGGTGGGATGGCTGAAGAATGTATCGTCACCGCTGATTACGCAGTGAAAGTCCCTGAAGATTTGGATCCAATTGCGGCCAGCAGTATTACTTGTGCTGGTGTCACAACTTACAAAGCAATTAAGGTTTCAGACATCAAACCAGGTCAATGGTTGGTTATTTTTGGGATGGGGGGCTTAGGCAACTTAGCGCTTCAATATGCCAAGAATGTCTTCAATGCTAAAGTGATTGCAGTGGATATTAATGATGACAAGTTAGCAATTGCTAAGGAATTAGGTGCTGATGTTATCATTAATGGCAAGCAAGAAGATGTGGTAGCCCGGGTTAAAGAAGTAACTGGCGATGGCGCCCACGCAACTGTGATTACGGCTGTTTCTAAGGTCGCTTTCAACCAAGCTGTAGATGCTGTGCGTGCAACGGGCAAAGTGGTGGCTGTTGGATTGCCTGTTGAAACGATGGATCTTTCAATTCCAAGATTAGTATTAGATGGGATTGAAGTCATCGGCTCACTTGTTGGGACACGGGCTGATTTAGCGGAAGCTTTTGAGTTTGCTGCAGAAGGCGCAGTGACACCAATTGTTCAAACCAGACCCTTGGCAGATATCAATGATATTATGACTGAAATGGCTGAAGGTAAGATTTCAGGCCGAATGGTGATTGATTTTACAAAATAAACTTAAAAATAAAATGAGGCGTTGGGCTAAAGGCAACTTTTAGCCCAATGCTTTTTTTGTTGACAAATTTTAAAAATAGCCGTACACTTACGTAGTAATAAAAACATGTAATTAATTACATGATAACGCGGAGGCAATTTTAATGACAAAACAATTTAAAGAATTAGAAGACTTTTTAGGCACACACTTTATTTACACGTATGATAATGGTTGGAAGTACGAATGGTATGCTAAAAACGACCATACCGTTGACTACCGTATCCATGGGGGGATGGTTGCAGGGCGTTGGGTTCGCGATCAAGAAGCCAATATTGTTAAACTAACGGACGGTGTCTTCAAGATTACTTGGACTGAACCAACTGGGACAGATGTTGCTTTGGACTTCATGCCTAACGAAAACAAGTTACACGGTACAATCTTCTTCCCTAAATGGGTTGAAGAACATCCAGAAATTACGGTCACTTATCAAAACGACCATATCGCATTGATGGAAGAATCACGTGAAAAATACGAAACATATCCTAAGTTATTGGTACCTGAATTCGCTACAATTACTTACATGGGTGATGCTGGTCAAAACAATGAAGATGTTATTAGCCAAGCACCATATGAAGGGATGATTGAAGATATTCAAGAAGGTCGTTACTTCGATGAAAATTACAAGAAGATTAATCGTTAAGCTAATTTAGTTTCCTAACAAAACTAATCATTAGCATAAGATGATATTTGATAAAAGGAAGCGGTTACGGTATAATGTAATTGTAGTCAAATAAGCTAACGAGGTGGATGATAGATGACGATTAATGTAGGTGACTTGGTACGATGCCAAGCCAATGAAATGATGACGGAACCTTATTTAGGGAAGGTCTTGGAGAAGTGCGAAGAGACTGTGCACGTCTTAATTTTGAATTATATGCCGAATGATCGTTTCATCGTCCATGAATTAATGCAACAAATTATCGTGAATTCACAGCAAATATGCCGAATTTCGTTAACGAGAGTTGCCGGTTAGCTATCAACCTAAACGATTTTCCTCCTATTAGTAATGCCCAGATGTGTTCTTAGACATCTGGGCATTTTTCGTGTTAAAGTGAGTTTTGGAAAACGCTTCATAAAAAAAGACCGCTAAATTGGCGTTTTTTTTAAACTTGGATAGGGACAAGTCAATTCGGATGTGATAGAATAATGAAGGATTATTTGAGCAGTGGGGACGACCAAAGTTAGGGCATCCTAAAATCAAAGTCATTGGATCCTAATAGTTGAATAACTCAATCGAAGAGAAAGAGGTACTTATATGGATAAGAAACAGCGAGAAGATTCACAAAAGCATGAGAAATTTATTCATTATGCTGATGGTAGTAGTCTAGAAGAAATTAACAACACCGTTGCGATCCCTAAGAACGCTGGTTTCTGGAAAACCTTGATGGCTTTCATGGGACCCGGTGCGTTAGTTGCGGTTGGTTACATGGATCCAGGTAACTGGATTACATCAATTGCCGGTGGGGCACAATTTGCTTACACCTTGATCAGTGTTATTTTAGTATCGAACTTAATTGCCATGCTATTACAAGCAATGGCGGCACGTTTAGGAATTGTTACCGGGATGGATTTAGCGCAGATGACGCGTGCCAAAACCGGTAAAAAGATGGGGATTTTCCTGTGGATTGTCACAGAATTAGCCATTATGGCGACTGATATTGCAGAAATTATTGGTTCCGCCATTGCGTTAGAATTAATCTTTAATATTCCATTATTATGGGGTGTCTTAATCACCGCATTCGATGTCTTGCTCCTATTATTATTGATGAAACTTGGCTTCCGGAAAATTGAAGCGATTGTAGCAACCTTAGTGGCTGTTATCTTATTCGTCTTCTTATACGAAGTAATCTTGGCACAACCTAACATGGGTGATGTTGTGCGTGGATTTGTACCAAGCCCAAGAATTATGACTGACAAGAAGATGTTGTTCTTGGCATTAGGGATTGTTGGTGCAACTGTTATGCCACATAACTTGTACTTACATTCTTCAATTGCGCAAGCACGTCAATACGATCGTGATGATGTTGCTGAAAAACGTAAAGCAATCAAGTTTACAGTAATCGATTCAAACATCCAATTAACAATCGCTTTTGTCGTTAACTGTTTACTATTAATCCTTGGTGCAGCAATGTTCTATGGTACTAACAGTGATTTAGGTCGTTTTGTTGATTTATTTAACGCTTTACAAAACAAAGAAATTGTTGGGAGTATTGCTAGCCCAATGTTGAGTTTACTTTTTGCTGTTGCCTTATTGGCATCAGGTCAAAACTCAACGATTACAGGGACGCTTTCAGGACAAATTGTCATGGAAGGTTTCGTCCGTATGAAGATTCCATTGTGGGCACGTCGGGTCATTACACGTGGGTTATCAATCTTACCAGTTATCATCTTCACGGTTTATTACCATGGGAATGAAGCCCAAGTTGAAAACCTTTTGATTTACTCACAAGTCTTCTTGAGTATCGCATTGCCAGTTTCAATGATTCCATTGACATTGTTTACTAGTGATGAAAAAATCATGGGACCATTCGTTAACCGCCCTTGGGTGAAATATACGGCTTGGTTCGTAACAATTGTCTTAACATTATTGAATATCTATTTAATCTTACAAACAGTGGGCCTAGCAGCCTAATGAAATAAGCGATTAGCTTGGCCGATATCAGAGGCAGCTAATCGCTTTTTTGATTGCTGTTCAGTAGGTGTGCTAGACTAGAAAGAAGTTATTATTCTGGAGGGATGATATTTTGTTTGAAGTAACAACAGTCCATATTATGATTCGGTTGACCCTAGCGACCGTAATCGCTGGGATTATTGGCTCCGATCGGGAGTATAAAAATCGTCCGGCTGGGATTCGGACGCATATTCTGGTCTGCTTGGGGGCCTGTGTCATTGCGATGATCCAACAGGAAATTGCTGCTCAAAATGTGCAATTTGCGCTACACCATTTGGCGATTGCCACCACGATTCGTTCTGATCAGGCACGTTTGATTGCGCAAGTGGTCAGTGGGATTGGGTTTTTGGGTGCCGGTACAATTGTGGTAACTCGTCATAAGATTCAGGGACTGACAACGGCAGCCTCACTATGGGCAACCGCGGGCATTGGCTTAGCAATTGGGATGGGCTATTACCAAATTGCCGTTATTAGTGCCGTTTTCGTCATTTTTGTGATTGTCTTTTTAAAGAAAATTATTCATATCAATACGTTGAAGAAAATTGAAATTAAATACAAGCACAAACTAGAGACCAAGGAATTTATCCAAACTTATTTTGAGGAACACCATATTCAGATTCGGGATGTCAATTTCTCGGTGACTCAAAATGAACGGGATACGATTTACACCAACGTTTATCGAATCGAAATTCCACGAGAGATGCAATACTCAGAAATTGTAGAAGACATTTCGATGAATAAGAATATTATGACGATTAGAATGGTCAGCATTTAACTGAAAGTATTGAAAAAGAGATTGGGATAAATTCATTTTTGTCCCAATCTTTTTTTGTTTTTAAATAGTGGTTAAGGGCGCTGCTGTATAAAAATAATGAATATATGAATAAAAACGATTACTTGTCATTCTTTATTCATATAAGATTGACATTATACTGGTAGAATTGTATATTTATTCTAACTTAGACCAACAAAAAGGACTTGTGTATATTATGGAGAAATCAAAGAAGATTAATGTCAATGGCTTAATCTTGATGATCTTTGGATCAATTTTTGGCTTTGCGAATACCACCATTGCCTTTTATTTAATGGGCTATGCCAGTATTATCTGGTATATCCTAGCAGCTATCTTTTTCTTTTTACCAACCTCATTGATGTTCGCCGAATACGGTTCATCATTGAAAGAAGCGCGTGGGGGCCTTTATTCATGGCTTGAAGCGTCAATTGGTAAGAAGGCAGCCTTTATCGGAACGTTCATCTGGTTAGCCTCATGGATTGTTTGGATGGTATCGACCGCTGCGAAAGTGTGGATTCCATTTTCAACTTTCTTACAAGGATCAGACCAAACAACAACTTGGCATTTTATCGGGTTAAACGGGACTCAAGTCGTCGGTGTTTTAGGCGTGCTTTGGATTTTAGCGTTAACCTTCCTATCAAGCCGTGGGATTGATAAGATTCAGAAGTTTGCTTCTTTCAGTGGGATGGCTGTGGCCTTTTTATTCGTAGCTTTCTTAGTGATCAGTCTTGCAATTTGGTTCAAGACAGGCTTTAAGCTTGCCGAACCAATCCATGGTGTGACAACTTTCGTTAAGAGTCCAATGGCTCCTTATCAATCACCAATCGGGATGTTGTCATTTGTTGTCTTTTCAATCTTCGCTTATGCGGGGATGGAAACAATGGGTGGCGTGACGGATAGTATGGATCATCCAGAAAAGACTTTCCCTAAGGGTTTAATGATTGCGACAGCCTTCATTACCTTAATCTACGCCATTGCAATCTTCATGTGGGGCATTTCAACGAACTGGCACCAAGTTTTAGGTGGCGATAAAGCCAACATGGGGAATATCACGTACGTCTTGATGCAAAACTTAGGTTATCAATTTGGACATGCGTTTGGTATGTCAACGACAGCCGCTGTTGGTATCGGTACGTTATTTGCTCGAATCACCGGATTAATCATGTTTATCAGTTACCTTGGGGCATTTGCCGTCCTCATTTATTCACCATTAAAATCATTCGTACTGGGAACACCCAAAGCATTATGGCCAAAAGGCTTTGCTGAAGTCAATAAACACGGGATGCCTGAAAAGGCAATGTGGGCACAAGCCGTTTTGGTTTGTTTATTAATTGCTGTTATCTCATTTGGTGGTAAAGCTGCCAGCGAATTCTACAATGTATTAACCTTGATGTCGAACGTTTCAACATCATTACCTTATCTCTTCTTAGTGACTGCCTTCCCTTACTTTAAGGCGCGCAAAGATTTAGAGCGCCCTTACGAATTCTTCAAGACTAAAGCATCAGTGCAGGCTGTGACAATTGTTGTCGATTTAGTCTTAGTCTTCGGGATTGCCTTCACGATTGTGCAACCAATGCTAGAAGGTAGCTATATGGATGCTTTCTGGATGGTCATCGGGCCAATCGTCTTTGCAATTATGGCGATCGCACTTTATCATCGTTATCAAAAGAAAGTTGCTTAAAACGTTATCAAAAACAGGTCCTCATCAGAGGGCCTGTTTTTTTTGGTTCTCGGCAAATTTGGAGAGAAAATAATTGCAATTCTCATTATATTTTAATAATGAAAATAAAATAGTTGCATTTTAAAAATAAGTTTTATAAGTGACTTTTAAATTTTCTAAGGTGCAAGCGATTGGGAAGCAAGAGATGTTTAAATTTGTTTAAAAAAGCTGTCAATAGTATTAAGAATGAGAAAACGATGAGAAGGTTATCTGGCGATATGCAACCTGTTCAATAAACTAGTATACTTTTTAGGTATAGTTTTCAGAAAAATTTATATCAAAGGGGGATTCTATGACTGTCAAATTACAAGTCAAAGATTTAACGAAGATATTTGGTAAGCGGGTGCCGCGGGCCAAAGAACTATTGAAACAAGGGAAGAGCAAAGCTGAGATTCTAAAGGAAACAGGTGCGACAATCGGTGTCGACCGGGCTAACTTTGAAGTCGAATCTGGCGAAATATTCGTTATTATGGGACTATCTGGTAGTGGTAAATCAACATTGGTGCGGATGATTAACCGATTGATCGAACCAACTGAAGGTAGTGTGTTGATAGATAACGAGGATTTAATGCAGATTGATAAGAAAGAATTACTTGAAGTCCGGCGCAAGAAAATGAGCATGGTCTTTCAGAATTTCGGACTTTTCCCAAACCGCACAATCCTAGACAACACTTCTTATGGATTAGAAATTCAAGGGATTGATAAACAAACGCGCGATCAAAAAGCTAATGAAGCGTTAGATCTCGTTGGTTTAAACGGTTATGGGGAACAATATCCAACACAATTATCTGGTGGGATGCAACAACGGGTTGGTTTAGCACGTGCTTTAGCGAATGATCCAGAAATCCTATTAATGGATGAAGCTTTCTCAGCGTTAGATCCATTAAACCGGTCAGATATGCAAGATCAATTACTTGATTTACAAGAAACAATGCACAAAACAATTATCTTTATTAGTCATGATTTAAACGAAGCCCTCAAAATCGGCGATCACATCATGATTATGAAGGATGGCGAAATTGTTCAAACTGGGACACCGGAAGATATTTTAACGCGTCCAGCTGATGAATATGTTGAGAAATTTATCGAAAATGTCGATCGTAGTAAGGTTTATACGGCCGGCAACGTTATGATTCGCCCAACAACGGTCAATATCGAAAAAGATGGCCCACGTTTGGCCTTGAAACGTATGCGTGAAAATGAAGTTTCAACCGTTTATGTTGTGAATAACAAACGTGAATTGGTCGGGATTATCGATGCGCGGGATGTTTTAGAATTAGTTCGTAAAGAAAGTCGGGATCTTCAATCCGTTGTTAATGCAAACGTACCGACAACCACTGAAGAAACACCGATTGCGGATATTCTAGACGATATTTCACAAACCGGGATTCCATTTGCCGTCTTAAATGAGAAAAAACAATTACGTGGGATCATCATTCGCGGTGCCGTCTTAGGCGCACTTGCAGGAAACGAGGTGAACCATTTTGCTTAATTTAATGACAATTCCTAAATTACCACTTGCTAGTTGGATGGACAGTTTTGTCGATTGGCTAACACAATTTACAGGCTTCTTTAATGGTTTAACAAACTTTATCGGTGGGATTATCAATGGTTTCCAATGGGTCTTTGATTTAATTCCAATCTGGTTATTTATCGTGATTATCGCGGGTGTCACATACTTCGCCAATCGCGATACGAAGAAGTGGGGCTTAATCATCTTTGAAGTGGCCGGTCTTCTTTTAATCTGGAACTTAGATTTCTGGCGGGATATGACGCAGACGTTAACCCTTGTGTTGACGTCTAGTTTGATCTCATTAGTGATTGGTGTACCACTTGGGATTTGGATGGCTAAAAGTGATATTGCCCAGGCAATATTTAAACCGATTCTTGATTTTATGCAGACAATGCCAGCCTTTGTTTACTTGATTCCAGCGGTTGCCTTTTTCGGCATCGGGATGGTGCCCGGCGTTTTCGCGTCAGTGATTTTTGCCATGCCACCAACGGTTCGAATGACTAACCTTGGGATTCGCCAAGTGCCAACCGAATTAATTGAAGCCGCAGATTCTTATGGTTCAACAGAATGGCAGAAGTTGATTAAAGTGCAATTACCACTTGCCAAATCAACCTTAATGGCCGGCGTTAACCAAAGTATGATGTTAGCTTTATCAATGGTCGTTATTGCTTCAATGATCGGTGCAATGGGTCTTGGAACCCGAGTTTATTTCGCCGTAGGTCGGAACGATGCTGGGGGCGGTTTTGCAGCTGGCTTGGCAATCGTTATCTTGGCGATTATCATTGATCGTTTGACACAAGCGCTAAACAGACAACGACAACATTAAGGAGGGATTTAGTGATTAAGAAGAATAAATTAATAGCTTTTTTCACCTTAATTGGGTTGGTAACGTTACTTAGTGCTTGTAGCTCACAAACTAAGCCATATGATGCTAAGCAAAAGTTAGGCCCACAAATCAACTACACGATTACTGGGATTGATGCCGGAGCTGGTATTATGGCTTCAACGCAAAAGGCTTTATCAACGTATCATTTGGAAGGTCAAAACTGGCAGTTACAAACCAGTTCAACCGCTGCGATGACCAGTACTTTGGATAAAGCAATTGCTGATAAGCGGCCAATCGTGATTACTGGTTGGCAACCACATTGGATGTTTACTAAATATCCAATCAAGTTTTTGAAGGATCCGAAAAATGTCTTTGGCCAGGCTGAACATATCGATACGATTGTTCGAAAAGGCCTTAAAAAAGATATGCCAGAAGCTTATAACATCCTTGACCGGTTCCACTGGACACCAGCGGAAATGTCAAAAGTGATGTTACAAGTTAATGATGGCGTCGATCCAGAAAAGGCGGCTAAAGATTGGATTAAAGCTAATCCCAAACAAGTTGCTAAATGGACCAAGGGTGTTAAAAAAGTTCATGGTACGAAAATTAAGTTAACTTATGTCGCTTGGGATTCTGAAATTGCCTCAACCAACGTTGTTGCGGAAGTACTCCGTCAACAAGGTTATGAACCAACAATTCAGGCAATGGAAATCCAACCAATGTGGGCGTCAGTCGCAACTAAAGCGGCCGATGCACAGGTTGCTGCTTGGTTACCAAAGACATCTGGTTTGTACTACAAGGATTATCAAGGCAAGTTTGAAGACTTAGGCCCTAACTTAGAAGGCGCCAAAGTTGGCTTGGCTGTGCCGAAGTACATGACCAATGTGAACTCAATTGACGATTTAAAAACGAAATAAAAAAATAGGTGTTATCGGTCATCAATAGTTGATGATTGAAAAGGGCGTTGTGGCAAAAGGAATCTTTTGCCACAACGCTTTTTTATTTTGGAAAATAACTTGATTGTATATACAATTTTGTTTATACTACAATTATTAAAACGCTTACAATTTGGAGATGAACGATTATGACGCATGCAATGATTGGCACATGGCGAATGGCTTATGAAGGATTATCCAAAGCGATGACGACGCTTGAAGCGGGCGGCAAAAGTACGGATGCAATTGAAATCGCTATCAAAGAAGTTGAAGATTATCCATTTTTTAAATCGGTTGGCTATGGTGGTTTACCGAATGCACAAGGTTTAGTTGAAATGGATGCGGCTTTTATGGATGGTAATACGTTTGCGATTGGGGCGGTTGCGGGGATTAGCGATGTTAAAAATCCCATCTCGGTTGCACGCCAATTGAGTAACGATCATTTTAATAGTTTTCTGGTAGGTGCTGGCGCATCACAATATGCGATGTTCAACGGTTTTGAAGCACGCAACATGTTAACAGCGCGCGCGCATAAGTTGTGGGCCAAACGCGTTCAGGAAATTAACGAAAAAAATCTTAGTCCGTATGACGGTCACGATACGGTTGGCATGGTGAGCTTGGATCAAGATGCTGGCATGGCGGCTGGTACGTCAACTTCTGGTTTATTCATGAAAAAGCCAGGACGCACAGGCGATTCCGCGTTATCTGGCAGTGGCTTTTATGTGGATAGTGACATCGGTGGCGCCACCGCAACGGGATTAGGCGAAGATTTGATGAAGGGCTGTCTTTCTTACGAAATTGTCAGATTGATGGGTTCAGGATTATCGCCGCAAGCCGCTTGTGATCAAGCCGTTTATCCATTTGTTGAAAAACTTAAGAAACGCTACGGCAAGGTGGGTGAATTCTCACTGATTGCATTGAATAATCAAGGTGAATGGGGCGTGGCAACCAATGTTGAATTCACTTTTGCGGCGGGAAATGATGAACAGACGCCGCAGATTTATATGGCTAATCCAGGGCCGGATCAGACCACTATTATCGAACCAATTTCAGAGGATTGGTTAATAGCTTACGAAAAACGAATTAAGGCTCCAATTGATTAGAAGGAGTATTTAGAAAATGGCGAAGTATCTATATGTCGAAATTGCAGAAGCGTTAAACGAAGATGTCCGGGCGGGAATCTATGGTGTCCATCAAAAATTACCGTCAGAAACGGATTTAGCCGCGCAGTTTGCGACGACGCGGTTAACAATCCGCAAGGCAATCGACTTACTCGAAAAACAACAGGTTGTGGTCCGTGATCGGAATCGCGGGACCTATGTTTTAGCGACTGAAGGCAAAATTTCTAGTGGGGCCAGCGGTTTAGTGGGTTTTACCGAAGCCGCCAAGGAATTACACTTGGACGCGAGCACTCGGGTGTTAGATTTGCGCCGCGCAATTGTCTATCCAGACTACGTTGCGTCTAAATTACAACTCAACGAGCAAGAACCGGTTTGGCAGATTGAACGCATCCGGATGGCCGATAACGAACCAATGACGCACGAACAGATTTACCTTAAACAAAGAATACTCCCCAACTTGACGGCCCACGAAGCGCAAGGCTCTCTCTACCGTTTGATTGAACAAGAGATGCCAATTGGTTATGCGCAACAAGAATTAGAAGCTGTTATCTTAGAACCGGGGTTAAGCGAATTACTAGAAACAACACCAGGACAGCCCGCCTTTTTGGCGCATACGGTCGCCTATTCGATGGATGGCTACCCAATCTTTTATGATAATTCCCATTATCGGGCTGACAAGTACACGTTCCACAATATCTTGAGTCGTAAACATTAAAAAGGAGGCTGTATGATGAAAGTAATTATCTTGCTCGATCAGATCCAAGCTGGTCTGGGTGGTAAAGAAAAAGGAGATACACCTTTAGGTGGTAAGAAATTGGCAATGGGTGCTGCAGATACAATTGATAAAGCTTTACGGAAAATGGATTCAGAAATTATCGGGACTTTCTATTGTGGGACTGATTACTATCAAGAAAATAAGACAGAGGTTAAGCGGAAAGTCGCTAAGATGTGTGAAAAAATGCAAGCAGATGTAGTTATAGCGGGGCCCACATATGATTATCCAGATTTCTCAACAATGGCTTGTGAACTGGCTGAAAATATTCAAGAGAACACAGCAATTCCAGTCGTTGCGTTGACGGCGATTGAAAAAAACGAGGCATTAATCGAACAGTATAAAGCGCCCCTTACAATTGTAAAGATGCCTAAAAAAGGTGGCACTGGGTTATCAGATTCAATTAATCATGCATTAGAACTTTGTCGGTTAAAAGTAGCAAATGAAGAGACGAGCGAATTTGTTACGCAATATTGTTATTAAAAGGAGGTAAGGTTAATGCAAAAGAAACTAGAGCAGATTTTAATGCCGATTGCGATTAAGTTAGGGAATAATGTTGTTTTAAGATCACTACGGGATGGCTTTTTAATCATCACACCGTTAATTATTGTGACGTCTATTTTCTTATTGATTGGGAACTTTCCAATTCCTGGTTGGGCAGAATTTTGGAGTAATATATTAGGACCGGACTGGACAGAATGGTTTAGCGCTGTTTCTAACTCGGTGTTCAGTTTTACGGGATTACTCGCTTGTTTTGGGATTTCGTATGCTTATGGTAAAAATCGTGGTTTACAAGCGATTCATACCAGTGCGATTGCGATTATTTCATTCTTAATTTTGACGCCTACAGTCGTGACAGTTGGGAAAAAATCAATTGGTGCGATTCAAACGATGTATTTAGGTCCTAACGGTATTTTCTTGGGGATTTTTATCGCGTTAGTCAGTGTTGAAATTTACCGTTTTGCAATTAAGCGCAACTGGCGTATTAAGATGCCAGAAGGTGTACCACCTGCAGTTAGTGAATCCTTTGATGCATTATTACCAAGTGGACTTGTTGTATTAGTCTTTTTCTTAATTAGAATTGGGTTCAGTCTTTCTAGCTTCGAGACAGCTTATAATTTTATTTATACTTTATTACAAGCCCCATTAAAAGGCGCAGGGAATTCATTACCATCAGCCTTACTGTATAATTTTATAGCAATGTTACTATGGTGCTTTGGTATTAACGGCCCCACTATTACAAATAGTGTTTGGTCACCAATTTTCTTCGTATTGACGCAAGATAATTTAACAGCTTTCCAAAACCATGTACCATTACCACATATCTACACGCAACAATTTATTGATATTTTTACAACATACGGTGGCGGTGGGAGTACCTTATCACTCTTAATCGTTATGTTAACCGTCTGCAAGTCTAAACGTGTTAAAGAATTAGGAAAATTAGCAATTGTCCCTGGGATTTTCGGAATTAATGAACCAATTATTTTTGGGTTACCAGTTGTTTTAAATCCAATTATTGCGATTCCGTTTATTATTGTCCCAGTTTTAAATACATTAATTTCAGGGTTAGTCTTCCAATTAGGATGGGTACCTTATACAAACGGTGTTATGTTACCTTGGACGACACCACCAATTATTTCTGGTTGGCTATCAACAGGGAGCTGGACAGGATCAGTATTGCAATTATTTGAATTAGTCTTAGGGATATTAATTTACTATCCATTTATTAAGATGATGGATCGCCAATATTTAGCAGAGGAAACGCAAGCGGCTATGGCGACAGATATTGATATTAATTTTGATGAAGTCTAAACATAGAAAGAAGCCATTTTTGTGAAAGCGATTCGAGCGGATTTTAAAGCCTTATTTGAACAGTATGAAGCAGAATTTTTGGCCGATTTGAAGGCTGTTTTGCGGGTGCCGAGTGTTCGCGGCGTTAAAACGTATCAAGCACCATTTGGGATTGGGCCTAAGCGGGCATTGGAAACGGTGTTGTCAATTGCGACGCGAATGGGCTTCAGAACAGGGCAAGTCGGTGATTGTGTCGGTTGGGCTGAATATGGGCCAGCTGAAAGCCAAGCACCAACGTATTTTGGCATCTTGGGCCATTTGGATGTAGTCGACGTTGAAGATGATTGGCATTATCCACCGTTTGATCTCACCCAAGTGGATAACTTCTTGTATGGACGTGGTGTTTTGGATAATAAAGGGCCACTCTTATCCACATTGTTTGCACTTTATCTGATTAAAACGCAAAAAATAACATTTAAGCACCGGGTTCGGATTATTTTTGGCACGGATGAAGAATCAGGGAGCCAAGATATTCCGTTGTATCTACAACAAGAAGCAGCGCCGTCCGCCGGTTTTACGCCAGATTGTAAGTTTCCGGCCGTTTACGGGGAACGTGGTTTGTTAGACGTTCAGTTATCGTTGCCGATTACAGATGGCTCTGAGCGCCAAATCACGGCGATTGATGGGCAGTTTGCCAAAAGTTATTTACCGGATCACGCCCGCCTTCTTTTAGCCGATGGGACGGTCAAAACCTATCAGGGTCAAAAGGCGCCAAGTAACGCGCCTGAAATGGCGGATAATGTACTGCCGAAATTAGTGGCAGATGCTAGCCGATTGACGGGCCAGACCGGCCAATTCTATCAGTGGCTTAATGCTAAAATTGGTAATCAATCAACTGGGGAAAACTTGGGGATTAATTTTGAAGATGCGGCCTCGGGTGCTTTGCAGTTAGCATTTTATGGGTTGTCAATTGAGGCGCAACAGTTGAGTTGTCATCTAACGTGTCGTTATCCGATTTCGGTGACTGAAGAACAATTGGTAGCTGGCATCGAAGCGGCGTTGTTACCGGGGATGACGGTGACGGTTAAGCGGCGGTATCCATCGCAAGTGACCAATCCACAATTGCCATTTATTCAACAATTGTCGGCGATTTATGCGGCTGATACGGGTTTAGATGGCACACCGGTGACGACAACCGGGGTGACCTATGCCCGCGCCTTACCGAATATCATCGCGTTTGGGCCTTCTTTCCCAGGACAAAAGGGCATCGCGCATAAGGGTGATGAATGGCTCCAATTCAGCGATTGGCAAATGATGATGCAAATTTATTACGATAGTTTGTTAGTTGTTGGGACACAGGATTAGGACAAATTAAAAAGGCCAGGACAAATTTGTCCTGGCCTTTTTAATTTGTTTAGCGACTTGCTAATGCGCCCATTGGATCCCATGGTGCGAGAACGGTTGGGTGATCGTATTCTTCTTTTTCAATCCGTTGCATTTCTGCTGTTAAAAAGCGTTTGTTGATGACGATTTGGTAGACGAATTCGTCAAACCAGCTGTCGCTCATGACGAAGTAGCCCTTAGTGCCGACTTTATCGCCCCATGAGTTTTCAACCTTCCATTTCGTTGGTTGACCATCAACGAGATCAACGCCAGTAATGACCATCGCGTGTGTCATTAAACTTTCGCCGTAATCTAAGCGTTCGCCTTTAGAAATTGAAAGGTCCATGTTGAGTAATGCTGCTTTTTGATAGATTTCAGTATCCATGATACCAAGTTTACGGTCAGATGATTGGCCAACATCGCTACCAAACCAAACTGATTCGCCAGCTTGGAGTTGTTTGATGGCGAGTTGTTTGAAATCATCGATATCAAGATTTAAATGGCGAACTTCACGGCCGCCAACCACGTTGCCGAGCATTTCAACGCTGTATAAGTGATTGTATGGTTTGTCCGTTGTTGGGGAATTGATTAATGAAACGTAATTTTCGAGGTCCCAACCAACATATTTTTGGTAGAAAGTTTGTGGCGTGAGGCCTTTTTCAATGTGGTAGTTATGGTCATCATCGCGGTATTCGAAGTCGAATTCAACGGGTGGTTCGCCCAATGCGAAAACAAGCATCCGGTAAACTTCGGTCAACATTGTATCTTTCTTTGCTTGGATATCGGCTTCGCTGACACCATCGGCAACTAATTGACGAAGTATGACGGCATCTTTTCTAAGTTTAAGGTTTAAGACGCTGTTGAGTTCGCTTGATTTTTCACTGTTATAAGTTTCGGGCATGACTGACTTAGGCACAATCCCGTATTTTTCGATCAGGGCGCATAACATATCCCATTGACCGCCGTCTTGTTGGGGCGTAGTCATTAAAAAGTCGACTTTGCGATCGCCGATTGGTTGATCGGCTGTCTTTAAGACATTTTCGTAGAAGTAGTTTGATTTCTCAAATTTATCCCAGAAGTTAGTGTAATTTTGTGAAAGCTCGAAATCTTTAATCTTGAATTGTGCTTGTAAGCTGTGGCGCATCGTATTTAATGCGGCAAACATCCAGCAACGACCGGATTGCTTTTGATTTGAAACGGCACCAGTGTCTAAATCGATTGAAAAGACTGGGTCCATTAAGGCCTTTGAAGTTGTATTTTGACTGCTGGCTAAAAAGCCGTTGTTCATCACCGTATTTTTGATGACGCTTGATTGTGGGACTGCCTTGAAGTCGGCTTTGAACTGTTTAATATTTTCGGGTGTGATAGATTGAACCATTGAAAAAACCTCCTTGAGAATTTGGATATTCATTAATGTGCTTTTCAAACCATATTCCTGTGCCTAGCGCCACGAGTCAAACGATTACTTTCAGTAATCATTCGCCTCGTTATGCTAGTACTCGGAATATAACCGGTTTGAACGCACTCATTTTATTGTAGTGCGTCCCATGGATCTAGTTTGATTGGGGTTTGGTCTAGTAAGGCTTGTTCTTCTTTTGTGAGGTATTCTTTTTTGATAACCACTTCGTATACGTAGTCATCAAACCAAGCGTCGCTCATGCTGAAGTAGCCCTTATTGCCGACCTTGTCACTCCAAGTGTTTTCAACTTTCCATTTTGTGGGTTGGTCGTCAACTAGGTTGACACCGGTTAAAGTCATTGCGTGGGAAACAACGCCTTGGCGATAATCGAGTCGTTGGTCTTTAGGCATTGTTAAATCAATACTGAAGAGACTTGAGTAGTCATAAAGATTACTGTCCAACCAACCTTTTTGGCGGTCTAAGTCGGCGAGCACGTCGTTACCAAACCAAATTGGTTCGCCAGCTTTAAGTGACTGAATGGCGAGTGCTTTTAGACGATCGGGTGGGAGGTTCAATAGGCGCATTGGATGGCCTTCAACTACGGTATCTTGTGAGTCTAAGCTGTAAAGTTGGTTGTATTGTTTGCTTGCTTGTGGGCTGCTGACAACTGTGACGTAATCATCAAAATTGCGATTCAAATATTTTTGATAGAAGCTCAGTGGTGTGAGGCCTTGGTCAAGGTGATATTGTTGATTATTATCGCGATAGGCGAAGTCGAATGTTTCAACGGGTTCGCCAAAAGCGTAAACGCTGAGACGGTAGATTTCGCTTAACATTGCCGTTCTAGTTTCGCTAATCTTGTCAGAGGGTGCTTGATCGGCAACTAATTGGCGGAGCTTAATCGCATCTGTCCGTAATTTAAGGTTTAAGGTACTGTTGAATTCAGTGGTTAAATCACTGTTGTATGTTTCAGGCATGACGGATTTAGGAACGGCACCGTATTTTTGGATTAATGCGACTGCATTGTCCCATTGGCCGCCGTCAAAATCAGGTCCGGCAAGTGCGAAGGCGACTTCGCGATCCGTAATGGATTTAGTAGCTGTTGCTAGGATTTTTTCGTAGAAAAGATTGGCTTTTTCAATGCGATCCCAGAATGAGAGGTAGTTTTGAGAAAGTTCAAAGTTTTTCACGTTATATTGTTGTTCGAAATCATGACGAAGTGTATTGAGTGTGGCAAATAGCCAACAACGACCACTCTTTTTTTGGAAGCTGACATCACCGGTTGGTAAGTCTATCGAGTAGGTTGGGTCAAGGGTTACGGCAGCATCAGGGCGCTGAGCGACCGCGTTAATCCCGTTATTCATGACGGCATTACGTAGTGTTTGGGCTTGCGGCATGTCGGCGAGTGCTTGGCGCATCTTGATTAAATTAGCATGTGTAATTTCTTGGGTCATCTAATCACTCCTTAATTTCAATATACCCTAATTCTAGTTGATTTAATGGGAGAAGTAAACATGAGATAGATGGGATAATGATATTATTGGAGAATTAAAAATGAGGAAGAAAACGGTTAATATGAGAATTGATTTGTGGCGTTAAAGATAAAAAAATAGCCATCATAACGAGTATGATGGCTATTGGGGGATTGGCATAATCTAGTCACTTGATGAGTAGGTTATCCAAAACGTGCCATATCAACCTGATTCTTGCGTTTAGCGTCGTTAGTCAAACAACCGATTGCATCGGTTATTCGCCTACCTATGTTAATGCTCAGAATCAAAGCGGTTGCTAGGGCACTCTAAATTAAAACGTGCCATTGCAAGTAGATTCCTGTGCTTTGCTACGTCCCGCAAATAATCGACTGCGTCGCTTATTCACTGGGCTAGGCAAATGCTCAGAATCTAAACACTTGCAAGGGCACTCTGTTTTTATCTTGCTTTTAAGATTTTGACGCCTTCTGGTGAGCCTACTACGACTTCGTTGACGAGGTCTAAGAATAAGCCGTGTTCAACGACACCGACTTGTTCGCTTAACCAAGTTGCTAGCAAGTGCGGATGCGTGATTTTTTCAAGGTGCAGATCAATCACTTCATTTTTTGAGTCCGTTAAGACGCGTTGACCGTCTTCAGTTGTTCTGAATTCTGGGTTGAGGCCTTCTTTGACGAACTTGTTGAAAACTTGTTGACTACCAAAAGGAATCACTTCAACGGGGAGTGGGAAGCGACCGATTGTATCGACTACTTTTTCTTCGTCAACAATCCAGATGTTGCGTGTTGAGGTTGTTGCCACTAATTTTTCAAATAAGTGGGCAGCGCCACCGCCTTTAATCCCTTGGAAGTTAGCGTCGACTTCATCGGCACCATCAATTGTCAAATCGATATGATCGACTTTATTGAGTGCTTTGACGGGGATGCCGAGTGATGTTGCTTGTTCTGCGGTTCTGATTGATGTGCAGACGCAAGTTAGGTGGAGGTTTTCAGCCTTCACACGTTTAGCGAGGGCTTCGACCATGTACACGACCGTTGAGCCAGTCCCGAGTCCTAAAATCATATTGTCTTCAACGTAGTCTACTGAGCGTTCAGCAGCCATTTTTTTCATTGCATTCTTATCCATTAAGACACCTCTTCTATTGTTAATAGTTCTATTATACGCAATAACTGTTAAAAAAGCGCTTTAAAATAGGCGTTTTTTGCTAAAATTTCTATTAAATCGGTCGGAAGGATTATTCAAGTCCATTGGTTTTCATGGTATGATACAGTAGTAAAAAATAGCGCCAAATCAGGTGTTAATATATAGGAGCTTTTTTAGATGAAAAAACGAGGATTCGAAATAGTAACCAAGTACCAATCAGCAAACTTAAGTTTACCAGTGCGGTCGACTGCGCATTCAGCAGGATACGATTTTGCTTGTGCAGAGGACTTCGTTTTACCATCCATCTGGCATTATAATTTTGTCCGTCTATTTCGGATGATTCGAAACGGCAAACCACTAGTTGATGATGACTTTGAACGGGCTTCTAAGACGTTGAAACCTTTCTTAGTACCAACGGGGATTAAGGCGTATATGCAAGATGATGAATATTTAATGATTGCCAATCGTTCAAGCAATCCCTTGAAAAAAGGTTTAGTGATTCCAAATGGTGTCGGGATTATTGATTCAGATTATTATGGTAATGATGCCAACGAAGGTGAAATCTTCATTCAAATGTTAAACTTCAGCCCACGCGACGTTATTTTACGTAAGGGTGAACGAATTGGCCAAGGCATTTTCATGCCATACCTTGTAGCTGATGATGAAGTGGCTGTGACAACGAAACGGACCGGTGGCTTTGGTTCATCTGGTCGCTAGTCCGTGCTAACGGCAATCGATCGCCGATATGTGCTAAAATAGTAGACAATAAGGGTAGTAAAGGAGAATCTTGTGGCTAAAGTTAAAACGCAGTTTGTCTGCCAGAATTGTGGCTATAGTTCCCCCAGATTCTTGGGGCGCTGTCCGAATTGTGGTGCTTGGAACCAAATGGTTGAAGAACGTGAACAACCAGCCGCAGCGGCAAAATCAAATTTCACGATTTCAGGGCGCGCCACTGAACCTGAAAAAATTAGTACCGTTAATATCCAAAAAGAACCCCGTGTTAAAACGGAATTGAACGAATTAAATCGTGTCTTAGGCGGCGGTGTGGTGCCGGGGTCACTGATTTTAATCGGTGGGGATCCTGGGATTGGAAAATCAACTCTGTTACTACAAGTTTCAGGGCAACTTGAAAAAGTGGGGAAGATTTTATACGTTTCAGGTGAAGAAAGTGCCTCGCAAATTAAGATGCGGGCGAATCGATTAGGGGTTAACGGCGATCAATTGTATCTGTATCCCGAAACGGATATGGGCAATATTCGCCACCAAATCGAAACGCTCAAACCAGAATACGTCGTGATTGATTCGATTCAAACCATGAGTGAACCAGAAGTGACTTCCGCAGTCGGGAGCGTTTCACAGGTTCGCCAAGTAACCGCAGAATTGATGCGGATTGCTAAGACGAATCAAATTACCATTTTCGTGGTGGGACATGTGACGAAGGAAGGGGCAATTGCCGGCCCTAAGATTTTGGAACATATGGTGGATACCGTGTTGTACTTTGAAGGTGACACGCATCACACTTACCGAATTTTACGGTCTGTTAAAAACCGGTTTGGTTCAACCAACGAAATAGGGATTTTCGAAATGCGGGAAGCAGGCTTGCAAGAAGTCGCTAATCCATCCGAAATTTTCCTTGAAGAACGGCTGGCTGGTGCGACCGGTTCGGCGGTTGTGGTTTCAATGGAAGGGACAAGACCAATCTTGGTTGAGTTACAAACTTTGATTACCCCAACCTTGTTCGGAAATGCAAAACGGACTTCTTCGGGATTAGATCATAATCGGGTGTCATTGATTATGGCGGTTTTAGAAAAGCGGGCGAGTTTGATGCTTTCAAACCAAGATGCTTATCTTAAAGCAACCGGTGGCGTTAAGTTAGATGAACCAGCGATTGATTTGGCGATGGCCGTTTCAATTGCTTCCAGTTATCGCGATAAAGAAATTCCACCAACCGATTGTTTTGTCGGTGAAATTGGCTTGACGGGTGAAATTCGGCGGGTCAACCGGATCGAACAACGCGTTGGCGAAGCGGCGAAGTTAGGTTTTAAACGGATTTATGTCCCTAAAAATAATTTGCAAGGTTGGGATCCACCAACTGATATTCAAGTCGTTGGGGTCACCACAATTGCAGAAACTTTAAAAAAAGTATTCAACTAGGCATAAGTTGGTGCGAGAGGAGGTTTTATGATGCAACAAAAACCATTAACTAAAAGAAGAGTATTAGGAATTGTCTTTGTAATTCTAGGGGGTGCTTTAGGGATCACGGCCTTTCCGGAATTCTGGCGAGTTGTTCATTTAGAATTAGTCACATATCTCAATAATGGCATTACCAATGCCGTGTTAGGTGCAATTATTTTTTATCTTTTATTCTTGGTATTGGCTAATCCGATGTTACGGGCGATGCGTCAATTGGAAAAGACGTTGTTTAAACAATCACCTAGTTTCCTATTATTTGGGAGTGTTTTTTCATTAATTGGCTTGTTATTAGCGAATGTTGTTTCGATTCCGTTATACCGGATGCCGATTTTTGTTCTGAACACTGTTGTGCCAATCCTATTGATGATTGCGCTCGGTTACTTAGGCTTCAAGGTGGGGACGACCCGCTTAGATGAATGGCGTAAGTTCCTACAACCTAAGAAGCGTAATGCCGATGTCTTGGAACGCAAAGTAGACGACAATTTCCGCAAGTACAAGATTTTGGATACGAGTGTCATCATTGATGGTCGGATTAAGGAAATCGCTAAGACGGGCTTTATCGAAGGCACGTTGATGGTGCCGAACTTCGTTTTACATGAATTACAATTAATTTCCGATTCTGCGGATAACTTAAAGCGGGCGCGTGGTCGTCGTGGTTTAGATATCTTGAATGAATTACAAAAGGACGAAAGTTTGTCTGTCGAAATGTATGATGGTGATTTCGAAGATTTAACGGAAGTCGATGGCAAACTAGTCAAGTTAGCGAAGTTGCTAGACGGAATTGTGGTCACAAATGATTACAACTTAAATAAAGTCTGTGAATTCCAAAACGTTCCTGTGTTTAATATCAATCAATTGGCCAATACGTTGAAACCAGCTGTCTTACCTGGTGAAGCGATGACTGTCACAGTGGTCAAAGCCGGAACCGAACGTCAACAAGGGGTTGCTTACCTTGAAGATGGGACGATGATTGTTGTTGAAGATGGCCAACATTATCTTAATAAACCATTAGATGTGATTGTGACAAGTGCCTTACAAACTGCTGCTGGGCGGATGATTTTCGCCAAACCAGCGCACCAACAAAAAGGCTTGAATGAAAAATAAGCATTCAGATGACTTTACACAGTCACCAATAATCGGTATTATTGAGACTAACTAAATTGTATAAATTGATGAAGAGAAGAAGTAGATTAGCCGGATTTTCAGAAAGCTTCTGGGCGCTGTGAAGAAGTAATTGGGCTAGTCGAAATGCACCTTGGAGATGCTAGTGGACTTTGGCTGCTAGTCGGGACACCGTTATCTGCTTGAGGCATTTTTGCGAAGAAAAGTGGAACCACGCTCAACCGGCGTCTTTTGTTAATTAACAAAGGGCGCTTTTTATTTGGAAGAGTGCTCTTTTTAGGCGATTATCTCCTGAGGATTAACACAGAATGGCGAATGATTGCTGTAAGCAATCGTTTGACATTCAGCGTTAACCGGAGGGGGATGCCTGAAAAAGCACGTTTAAAAGAAGAGTGCGTCATTAACGGGTAGCTTTTGAGCATTAGCACAGTGTTGTGAATGACCGACCGAGTCGGTCGTTTGCAATACGTAGCTAAGCGGAAAAAGCTGTTAATGAAAGCACGTTTAAGAAAGGAAGATTCGATGCTTACTGTTTATAATACCCTCACACGTCAAAAAGAAACCTTTAAACCCCTTGAAGAAGGCCGTGTTAAGATGTACGTCTGTGGGCCAACTGTGTATAACTATATTCATATCGGTAATGCGCGTAGTGCGATTGCGTTTGATACGATTCGCCGCTATCTCGAATACCGCGGTTATCAAGTTGATTACGTTTCAAACTTTACGGATGTTGACGATAAGATGATTAAAGCGGCTAACGCGGAAAACATCACCGTGCCTGAATTAGCGGACCGCTACATCACGGCTTTTAAAGAAGATACCAAAGCCCTCAATATTGAACCAGCAACGCTCAATCCGCGAGCAACTGATAATATTGAAGAAATCGTAGCGTTCATTCAAGATTTGATTGCTAAAGATTATGCTTATGCCGTTGACGGCGATGTTTATTATCGGGCTCGTAAGTTTAAGGCTTACGGTCATCTTGCTGGACAAGATCTTGATCAACTCGAACAAGGCGCTAGTGAACATACGGCAACAGAAGAAACTTTACGTAAGGAAGATCCAATCGATTTTGCCTTATGGAAGGCTGAAAAAGGCAATGAGATTGCTTGGGAATCACCTTGGGGCAAGGGCCGACCTGGCTGGCATATCGAATGTTCTGTGATGTCGACTAAATACCTAGGCGATACGATCGATATTCATGGTGGTGGCCAAGATTTGGAATTCCCGCATCACGAAAATGAAATTGCTCAAAGTGAAGCCAAAACTGGTCAAACTTTTGTAAACTACTGGTTACACAATGGGTTTGTAACGGTTGGGGATGACGATCAAAAGATGAGTAAGTCACTGGGTAACTTTGTGATGGTTCACGATTTGATTCAAGAAGTTAATCCACAAGCATTGCGCTTCTTGATGAGCAGTACGCAATATCGGCGTCCAATTCGCTACAGCCAATCATTGTTGGCAGAAGCCCAAACTAATTTGGATCGCTTGAAGACGACGCTTGATAACTTGGCTTTCCGTCAACCAACGGCTGAACCGGGCGAAGATCAAATTGTGATGGATAAGGCAGCTGAATTGGAAGCCGCTTTTGTCACAGCAATGGATGATGACTTTAACGTTCAAAACGGCTTAACCCAATTGTACGAACTTGCTAAATTAAGTAACCAATATTTGGAACAGACAACGGTTCAAGCCGATACATTAACGTCATTGGCAACCCGTTTAACGCGATTATTAGCCATTTTTGGTGTTGTGTTTAAAGCGGACCAATTATTGGATACCGAAGTTGAAAGTTTAATTGAAGAACGCCAAGCCGCTCGAGCAGCTAAAGATTTTGCTAAGAGTGATGCGATTCGGGATCAATTGAAGAATCAAGGGATTATTTTGGAAGATACACCACAAGGAATGAGATGGAGACGCGCATGAAAAATGCTTTACAACTAAACGGGATTGCCTTAGCTTACATGGGGGATTCAGCCTATGAAGTTTACGTGCGGGCCCATTTATTAGAACTCGGCTTAACCAAACCGACTCGCTTGCAACAAGTTGCAACACACTATGTGTCTGCTAAAGCGCAAGCTGCTTTGATTGGTTTGATGATCGATGATAATTATTTAACAGAAGAAGAAATGAATATTTTTAAACGCGGTAGAAATGCCAAAAGTTATACGAAAGCCAAGAATACGAGTGTTTCGACTTATCGGACCTCAACTGGCTTTGAAGCGGTTTTTGGCTATCTATACTTAACTGAACAACAAGAGCGCGTCGCTGAATTAGCCCACTGGTGTATTCAACAAGTCGACGCTGGGAGGACCCATGAGAAAAAATAATAACCAATCTTATAATCAGAAGAATAATGAATTTAATAGCCGTCGAACGGCTAAAAACGCTGCTAAGCCAACCCGGCGCCCGGCTAACAAGAAACCAGCAGCACCTGTCGAAGAAGCGGCAGTTGAAGAACAAACTGATTTCGTCATCGGGAAACATGCTTCTTTAGAAACATTGAAGACGAGCGATGCCAAGAAGATCAACAAAATCTTCCTTCAAGATGGTTTGAAAGCCGACTTCGTACATGATGTCGTTAAATTGGCGAAAGAAAAACGGTTGATCATCCAAAATGTGCCTAAGAACAAGTTAGACTTATTGAGTGATCGTCAAAATCACCAAGGGATTATCTTAGCAATCGCACCTTTTGAATATGCGAGTGTTGATGATATTTTTGCTAAGGCCAAAGCACAAGAAGAAGAACCTTTTATCTTAATCTTGGATAACTTGGAAGATCCCCATAACTTGGGTTCAATCATGCGGACAGCTGATGCAGTTGGTGTACACGGAATTATCATTCCAAAACACCGTGCTGTTGGATTAACATCCACAGTTGCTAAAACGTCAACGGGTGCGATCGAACATATTCCAGTTGCGCGCGTCACGAACTTAACGCAAGAAATCAAAAAACTTAAAGACCGCGGTCTCTGGATTTTTGGCACCGACATGGCCGGCACCGACTATCGTAAGTGGGATGCTAAGGGCCCAATCGGTTTAATCATTGGTAACGAAGGCAAGGGGCTTTCACCAATCGTTAAAAAAGAAGTTGATCAAACTTTGACAATCCCAATGGTGGGTCACGTGCAAAGTTTAAATGCCAGTGTTGCTGCGGGGGTTCTCATGTATCAGGCTTATAATAGCCGTCAACCTTTGGTATAGCTTATGAAAAAGCAGATTTTAATTGCAGATGGTTATAATATTATTGGTAATTGGCCTGAATTAAATAAGTTAAAGCAAAATGATCACTTGGCAGATGCGCGTGATAGTTTATTGCAAACATTATCGGAGTACCGGAAGTTTCGCGAAATCGAAATTATCCTCGTCTTTGATGCGATGTATGTGCCAGGGATTAAACAAAGCTATGAGCAATATAATCTTGAGGTCGTTTTTACTGAAGAAGATGAAACCGCTGATAGTTATATTGAAGCCTTAGCTGGTAAATTGATGTCACCAATTAATCAGGTCACCGTCGTTTCAAGCGATCAAGCTGAACAATGGACAATCTTTTCGCGGGGGGCTTTGCGGGTATCTTCGCATGATTTCTATCGCGAGATTAAGCGGACGCACCGCGAGATTGACCATGACGCTAAACGTTATCACAGTAAGGTGATGCAACGTAATCGGCCGTGGAATGACGATCAATTAGAACGTTTAGCGCAGATGCGCGACCAATTGAGTGACGAAAAGACTGATTAAACAGGCGTTCGCTTACAGATTGGGCAAACTCTTGCTAAAATAACAGTATGGTTGTTGCGTGAAGGGAGTTTCGGTCAATGGAACAAACAAAGCGCGACGAACTGCTGATTGCAGCAGTGGCTCAGAATGATTCACAAGCACTAGATGTATTATTCAAGGCGTATTTGCCGATGGTGTATCACACCGTGGCGCCATATTATATCCGGTTATTCGATGAAGACGATTGGTTACAAGAAGCCCGGATTGTTTGTTACGAAACTTGCCAATGTTACGATTGTCAAAAAGGCAAAAGTTTTGGGAGTTTCTATAAATTACGGTTTAAAAACCACATTTTAAATTTACTACGACGAGAACTCGCACAAAAACGGCGAGGTGATCGTCAGGCAGTATTGATTGCGGAGCGGCCGGAACACGACGCGATTTCAGAAGATACGATGACTTACTATCAATCGCAGTTTGAATTGAGATGTTATCTTGAAACGCTGTCGCCTTTTGAATTAGTGTCGTTTCGGGTGCTGACCGGGCAGCTTTCAATTGATGAAGCTTGTTGCCAACTCGATTGTACGATTGACCAGTTGAAACGAGGCCAATCAAGGTGCCAGACTAAGTTAAAACGGTATTATCAAGAGAATCGTTAACCAAAAGCGGTGGGACCGGACTAAACGGGTTCACCGCTTTTGTTGATGGATTCTAAGATTGACAGGTTCGCCTGCACATGATAAAGTGAATGGGATAAACATCACTTAGAGAGGGGCTTTTAGTCATGGGTGTTAAGAAAGTCGCCTTAGCCTGTACTGTCTGTGGTTCACGTAACTATTACGTTGCTGAAAACAAGAATCGGACAGAACGTCTAGAGTTAAACAAATATTGTAAACATTGCGGACAATACGCACAACATAAAGAAACACGTTAACATAGGAGGATGAAGATGATTAAGTTTTTAAAAAGCGTTGTTGAAGAAATGAAAATTGTTACTTGGCCTAATGCCAAACAAACGCGTAAGGATACATCAACTGTTGTGATGACATCAGTTTTATACGCAATTTTCTTTGGCGTCGTTGACTTAGCAATTCTCAAACTTCTTGAACTATTTATTTTTTAAAACTAGCTTAATGAAGCTGGTTTTGCTATACTTGTGGCAAGCAGAAAACTTCGCGTGGTCGGAGTTTTTTTATTTTGGTATTTAAAGGAGAACAAACATGGTTGAATCACTCGAAAAAAGCTGGTACGTATTACACACTTATTCAGGCTACGAAAACAAAGTTAAGGCGAACTTAGAATCTCGTGCCCAATCAATGGGAATGGAAAACAACGTCTTCCGCGTTGTTGTACCTGAAGAAGAAGAACATGAAATCAAAAACGGTAAGGATAAAGTTGATATGAAGAAAACTTTCCCTGGCTATGTTTTGGTTGAAATGGTGATGTCAGACGAAGCTTGGTTCGTTGTTCGGAATACACCTGGTGTAACTGGCTTTGTTGGTTCTCACGGTGCCGGTAGTAAACCAGCCCCATTATTGGACGATGAAATTAGCCAAATTTTACGTCAATTAGGCATGAGCACACGTCATTTGGATGTTGAATTCAAAGTGGGCGAATCTGTTAAAATCGTTGATGGTGCTTTCTCTGGTTTAGTTGGTCAAATTACAGAAGTTGACGACGAAAAGATGAAGTTAAAAGTTAATATCGATATGTTCGGCCGTGAAACGGCAACAGAATTAGACTACGATCAAGTAGACGAATTAGTTTAGAGTGCGCCATAAGCCGGGTATATCCTGAGGACTAACAGAGAGTGGCGAATGATTGCTGCAAGCAATCGTTTGGCATTCGGCGTTAGCCGCAAGGATATGGCTTATAGAACACGTTTAATTAAGAGTGCATTACCAGTGGTTAGCTTTTGAGCATTTGCCAACTTGGCGAATTGGCGATGCAATCGCCGGTTTGATAAGTGTAGCAAAGCACAGAAAGCTACTGGTAAAAGCACGTTTAAGTAATAATCGAGGGACCGTGACAAAAGTAATTTTTGTTGCGGTCCCTTATTTGATAGTCGAATATTAATAGTGGAAACGTGCTTTTTGAAACTGACTTCTGTGCTAATGCTCAAAGTCAAAGCGTTTCAAACGCACTTCTTATTTTAGACAGAATGATGTGATGAATATGTGGCAGATTATTAATCAGTTATTAGCAGTCATTGTTATTTTAGTTGTAGCAGCAGCGTGCTTAATTGGGCTCGATTATTATAAATTAGCTCACGTACAGCATCACTGGTGTCCACGACTAACGCATTATGAAACAGCACCGACGTTGTTTATCCACGGTTATCGGGGTAATCGGTATTCTATGGGGCATTTATTGATGCGTCTGCAAAAAACGGGGATCGCCAAAAAAGCGTTAGTTATCAAAGTTGCTGCCAACGGGACCTTAACGTTTAAAGGCCCACAAGAATTGACAGCCAGTAATCCGACGATCCAAGTCCTATTTCAAAATAATCACGCTGATGTGCAGGATCAAGTTCGCTGGCTCAGCCAAATTGTGGCTATCTTGAAAAAAGATTACGACGTAACCACGATTAATCTGGTGGGACACTCGATGGGGGCCATCACAGTATTACGTTACTTATTAAAGCCGACTGCCGTGCCAGTTAAAGCAGTCGTATTACTAGCAGCACCGGTTAATGATCCGTCGATTGGGCCGGATACTGCAACGGTCTTTTGGAGCGAATTAACGCAACGGGGACCGCGTAAAAAAACGGCTAATTATAATTATTTAGCCAAACGAGTGGCGCATTTCCCAACGTCAATTAGTATTTTGAATGTCGCTGGCGAATTGTTGGGCACTAGCCGTCACGACGGCTCAGTGGCCGTTGATAGCAGTTTTGCGCTGCGTAGTTTATTACGGGGGCGAATCGACCGGTATCAAGAAATGCTTGTTAGAGGCGCCGGTGGGGCTCACAGCATGTTGCACGAAAATCGGTTAGTCGATCAGGCAATTAGTGATTTTTTGTGGCAAGACTAATTTTAAAAGAGCTTGCATTTTTCAGAATTGATTGGTATATTATGAGAGTATGTTTTCATACACTAGTGGGAGACCAAATATAATGGCCATCTTAACCACATCACGGACTTAAGGAGGTATGTTTCGTGGCTAAAAAAGTAGCAAACATCGTAAAACTTCAAATTCCTGCAGGTAAAGCAACTCCAGCACCACCAGTAGGTCCAGCTTTAGGTCAAGCTGGTATCAACATCATGGGCTTTACAAAGGATTTCAATGCACGTACAGCTGACCAAGCTGGTTTATTGATTCCTGTTGTCATTACTGTATACGAGGATCGTTCATTCGATTTCGTTACAAAGACACCACCAGCAGCAGTTCTTTTAAAGAAAGCTGCCGGTGTTCAAAAAGGTTCTGGCGAACCAAACACTAAGAAGGTTGCAACTGTAACTAAAGCTCAAGTGCAAGAAATCGCTGAAACTAAAATGCAAGACCTAAACGCTGCAGACGTTGAAGCTGCTATGCGCATGGTTGAAGGTACTGCAAGAAGCATGGGATTCACTGTCGAAGGTTAATTCATGCTTGACACTTTCAGTCGGATTTTCAATGAAAGTTGAAAAATCAAGTGGGAGGTCAAAAACCGTTCACCACAATTGCAAGGAGGAAAACCCTAATGGCTAAAAAAGGTAAAAATTATTTAGAAGCTGCAAAGCAAGTGGATGCTACTAAAGCATACACTGTTGAAGAAGCAATCGACTTAGTAAAGAAAGTTGATTTTGCAAAATTCGATGCATCTCTTGAAGTTGCATATCGTTTAAACGTTGATCCTAAACAAGCTGATCAACAAATTCGTGGTGCTGTCGTACTACCAAATGGTACAGGTAAGACACAACGCGTTATTGTTTTCGCTCAAGGCGAACAAGCAAAACAAGCTGAAGCTGCTGGTGCTGACGTAGTCGGTGCAGAAGATTTAGTTGAAAAGATCCAAGGCGGCTGGTTAGACTTTGACGTTGCCGTTGCTACACCACCAATGATGGCTCAAGTAGGTCGTTTAGGCCGTGTCTTGGGACCTAAAGGCTTAATGCCTAACCCTAAGACTGGTACAGTTACAATGGACGTTACTAAAGCAGTTAACGACATTAAAGCTGGTCAAGTGGCATACCGTGTTGATAAAGCTGGTATCGTTCACGCACCAATCGGTAAGGTATCATTCGATGCTGCTAAATTAGTAGAAAACTTTAAAGCTATGCAAGACGTAATCATCAAAGCTCGTCCTGCTTCAGCTAAAGGTCAATACATTACAAGTTTATCAGTTAGCTCAACATTTGGCCCTGGTGTCAAAGTTGACGTTGCTAGCTTCTAAGTTGGTAATGCAAAAAGCGCTCATCCTTTCGGATGAACGCTTTTTTTATGCCGTTGATTAGGCGTTGATATCAATAATTTCAAATTTAGTCACATCAACTAAGCCTTTATCGGTAATCCGTAAGTTTGGAATTACATCGAGTGGCATAGCGCCGAGTTTCATAATCGGATCAAATTGGGCAGTGACGTTGAGTTGTTCATGACAAATGGTATTAAATGCTTTTTGATGGGCGATGAGTGAATCAATTGGTTCAGTACTCATCAAACCACCAATTACAAATGGAAGGGTTGCGATTACCTGACCATTTTGAACGGCAACACCGCCACCTTGGCAAGTTTTGAGTGCATCAATGGCAACGACCATATCAGCATCGTTAGTGCCGACAACGACTAAGTTATGGCTGTCATGGCCGATGCTGGTAGCAATCGCGCCATTTTGAAGGCCAAAGCCGCTTAAAAGGCCAACCCCGACATTGCCGGTTAAATGATGTCGTTCAATCACGGCAACTTTAACGATATCTTCGCTAGGATTATAGTGAAAATCACCATCTGCATCGTGTGTAACAGGTAAGACAAGGTTTTGAGTGCGACTAATACTTTGTAAGCCAATCACATGGGCTTTGTCGCTAGTCAGTTTGAGCTTCAATTGATCAGCTGAAAAATTGTCGAGATGAACGGTTTCTAGAAGATCATCAAAGCCGGCGACGGAATCATCGGTTGTTAATAAGTAAGCGCCGTTTGCAGCAATCTTTTGACCATCAATAAAGGTTTGGTTAACGCTGAAGTGTTCGAGGTCGTCGACCAATAAGAAATCAGCTTTGAGACCAGGCGCAATACCACCACGATCGCTGAGGCCGGTACATTGAGCTGTGTTGATGGTGGCCATCTGAATGGCGGTTAGCGGATCAATTCCGTTTTGAACGGCGACACGAATGCTTTCGTCCAAGTGGCCAGTTTCGCGAAGGGTAACAGATTGTAAATCGTCACCACAGAGGCAACAAAAGCGTGCGTTTTGAGGCGTAACGCCTTTTAAAAGTGTTGGCATATTCTTAGAAACTGTCCCGTAACGGAGGTAAACGTACATACCACGACTGATACGATCGAGCATTTCATCAACTTGTGTGCATTCGTGATCGTTGTGAACGCCTGCGGCTGCATAAGCATTGAGACCTTGACCGTGTAATGCGGGTGAATGGCCATCAATCATTTTATGTGCGTTAAGTGAAACTAATAATTCATCTAAAACGCCATCGTCGGCATTGACGACGCCGGGATAATTCATGAATTCGGCAAGGCCGTAAGTTAGTCCTTGGTCGTAAGATTGTTTAATCTCATCTGCGGTAATGACAGCACCAGATGTTTCGAGGGTTGGATTTGCAGCAGGCACACAGGACGGCATCGTATACTTGATATCGAGTGCTGTATTTTTGGCAGCAGCAACCATGTATTCAAGACCGCGCATACCGGCGACGTTGACGATTTCGTGGGGATCGGCGAGAATGGTGGTCGTCCCATGCGGTGTCACGAGTGATCCAAAAACGGCGGGTGATACGTTAGCTGATTCGATGTGAATATGAGGATCAATCAAACCGGGTACGACGTATTGACCGTGTGCGTCAATAACATTGTCGGCTGTATAAGCTGCGTCAATTCCCAGAAAACGGCCATCGGCGATAGCGAGAGTGCCTTCGATGATCCGGGCGTTATAGACATCGACAATTTTAGCATTTTTGATGATTGTGTCGGCTGGTTTGCGACCGGCAGCTTAATCGATGAGTTGTTTTAAAGTTGATTTATCCATATTAAAAACTCCTTTTTATTTACCGGGTAATTCGTGCATTGTAAAGAGTAAGACTAAGAATAAGAGGGCAGCAACGTACATAATCGGATGCACTTTTTTACCCTTACCAGCCGCAATCATTGTGATGGGGTATGAGATTAAACCAAAAGCCAAGCCGTATGAGATATTGTAGGTTAATGGGACACAAAGGATGATCATAAAAGCAGGGAATGCTGTTTCAAATTCAGACCAATCGATGTTGGCGATTGATTTAATCATGAATGAGCCAACGATAATTAAAATGGGAGCAGTTACTTCAGATGTTACAACTGCTAATAAAGGTGAGAAGAATAAACTAAGAGCGAACATGATGGCGACAACGACTGCGGTAAAACCAGTACGGCCACCAACGGCGATCCCGGTTGAAGATTCAATATAACAAGCAGTTGGCGTTGAGCCAAAGACGGAACCGGCAATCATTGAGGTTGAATCTGCGAAGAGGGCTTTACCGACTTCTTTAGGCATTTTGTTATCTTTGATGAAGCCGGCTTGTTGGGCTAAACCGATCACGGTCCCAGTTGTGTCGAAGAACACGCTGAAGAAAAAGACGAGAACAACGACCGCCATTTGAACTGAGAAAACATCCTTAAGATGAATGAGAGACACACCGAAAGTTGGTGCGAGGCTAGGAATTGAAGAAACGACACCGGTTGGCATTGCGATTAAACCGGTAACGACACCCATGATGGCAGTAGCGGCTAACCCAATGAAGAGGGCGCCAGGAATTTTACGAGCGAGTAAAGCGACTGTTAAGATTAGACCAAAGACGGTTAACCAAACATGCGGATTAGACCAGTTAGTGATGGTAACGAAAGATTTGGCGCTGGCAACCACTAGACCGCCTTGTTTTAAACCGGTAAAAGCGATGAATAACCCAATACCAACAGCCATCGCAGATTTGAGATTGGCGGGAATGGCATTAATCACCACTTCACGAACTTTTAAAACAGTGACAAGCATGAAGAGTAAGGAAGCAACAAAAACACCGGCTAAAGCTGTCTGCCAAGGAATGCCCATGCCTAAAACAACAGAGTAGGCGAAAAAGGCGTTACTACCAAGTCCGGGGGCAACTGCGATTGGGTAGTTGGCAATGAGGGCCATTGCTAAACAACCGACGATACCGGTAAGTGCTGTGGCGACAAAGACGGCGCCTTTATCTAAACCAGCATCTCCTAAAATTGTAGGGTTTACGAATAGGATGTATGACATCGCGATGAAAGTTGTAATCCCGGCGATGATTTCAGTCTTAAGGGTTGAACCACTTTCCTTAATTTTGAATTGACGTTCTACCCAATTCGTTCGTGTTTCTGATATAGAATCAACTCTCTTGTCCATAATGCACCTCTTAATTTATTTGAAATAAGAACTATTGCCTTATTGTACACCAAAAGGTCTTATTTTTTAAGACTAAATACGAAAAATCATAAAAATAATACAATTAAAGTTCGTTTATTAATACAAAAGCGAATTATTTAGGTACAAAAATAAGCATTTAAGGTGTAAAACCTTAAATGCTTATCGATTAAATTTAAACGAGTGCTTGAACTTGTTTGGCAATCGCTAATTCTTCATTAGTAGGAATCATCAAGACCTTGATAGCTGAATCGTCGGTACTAATTTGACGCGCACCATGGCCTTGTTCATTCCGTTCTGGATCAATCTTAACGCCTAAAACGGCTAAGCGGTCGCAGACATCAGCGCGCATTTTAGCATCATTTTCACCAATTCCGGCTGTGAAAGTAATGACATTGGCACCGCCAAGTTCAACGTAGTAGCTACCGATAAATTTAGCAGCAGAAGTGATGAACATATCATAAGCTAATTCGGCACGAGGATTAGTCGCCAATGATGATTGGATATCACGCATATCAGCAGAAATACCTGAAACGCCGAGAATTCCTGATTCTGTATTTAAGAGCGTGATGATTTCGTCGGCACTCTTATTTAATTCATTCATTAAGAAGGGAACAATAGCAGCATCTAACGAACCAGCACGAGTGCCCATTGGAAGACCTTCAAGTGGGGTGAAGCCCATTGATGTATCGACTGGTTTGCCATTTTGGCTAGCTGTGATTGAAGAACCACCACCAAGATGTAGGGTGATCAATTTTAAATCTGCGACTGGTTGGTTTAAAAAGTCAGCTGTTTCTTGTAAGATATAGCCGTGACTAATACCGTGTTCGCCGTATTTACGGATTTGGTATTTTTGGCTATCTTCATAAGGAAGTCCATAAAAACTGGTTGCATCTGGCATATCTAGATAGAATTGACTATCGAAGACAGCGACTTCGGGCACTGAATTTGGTAAGATATGCGTTAAGGTTTCAATGCAATCCACTTGAACAGGATTGTGTAATGGTGCGTATTTATCGAGTGCCTTGAGGGTTGCCAAATTATCAGCGGTGATTAACGTTGATTTTTCAAACGTTGTTGCGCCGGCAACCACTCGGTGACCAACTGCGACAATGTCGCTAGGCGAGTCGATAATGGCATTGTCTTGTAATTGTTTCAATAAACGAATAACGCCATCTTCATAGGTTAGATTAGCGATTGCGACCTGTTCTTTTTGGCCGTTAAATTTAAAAGTAAAGCGCGCTTCGGGGGTATTCATCCGTTCCATCAAACCGCTAGCCACTAAGCTTAAATCGGTTTGTTGAAATAGTTGCCACTTTAGGGATGAACTACCAGCATTGATAACTAAAATATTGTTCAAAAAGAAACACCTCTACTATCTTAATTTTCTTGAATAACTATATTTTATACGCTATTTTCAGAAAAATAAAATAAGCATAAGGTAATGCTGCTATAATAAATATTTATAGTTAAATTAGCATTGACGGCATGCTTTTTACATGCTATATTTGTAGTTGGTTATTTATGCTACCGAAGACTCAGGTGCCAATAGGCTTAATATCCTGCCGAGGAAGATACGTTGAAATCCCTCTCTATGTCTTGGTGGACATGGAGTTTTTTATTTTATAAGAGACTCTTGACCACAAGTTTTACAAATCTAATGGAGGTGAATCAATTGAGCGAAACAATCATTGCAAAAAAAGCACAAATTGTTGACACAGTTGTTGAAAAATTTAATAACGCTGTTTCTATCGTAGTTATGGATTACCGTGGCTTAACAGTAGAACAAGTTACTGAATTACGTAAACAATTACGTGAAGCTGGCGTACAAATGGAAGTTGTTAAAAACACTTACTTGCGTCGTGCAGCAGACAAAGCTGGTTACGAAGGTTTAGATGAAACATTCTCTGGCCCTACTGCAGTTGCATTTTCTAACGAAGATGTTGTTGCACCAGCTAAGATCATCGCTAACTTTGCTAAGAGTGCTGATGCACTTGAAATCAAAGGTGGTATGATCGAAGGTAAAGTGGCAACACTTGATGAAATCAACGCCTTGGCTACATTACCAAGTCGCGACGGTTTATTATCAATGTTACTTTCTGTATTACAAGCACCAGTCCGCAATGTCGCATATGCTGTTAAAGCAGTTGCCGACAGTAAAGACGAACCAGCTGCATAATTTAAAATTGTGTAGTTAAAAGTGTTATCAAAAAAATATTACCCATAAAATGGAGGAAACAAAAATGGCATTAGACGTAAATGCAATTGTTGATCAATTAAAAGAATCATCAATCTTAGAATTAAACGACTTAGTTAAAGCAATCGAAGAAGAATTCGGTGTTTCTGCAGCAGCTCCAGTAGCAGCAGCAGGTGCAGCTGGCGCAGACGCAGCAGCTGAAAAAGACAGCTTTACTGTTGAATTATCAGAAATCGGCCAAGAAAAGGTTAAAGTTATCAAAGCCGTTCGTGAAATCACAGGCTTAGGCTTGAAAGATGCTAAGGGCTTAGTTGATAACGCTCCTTCAGCTCTTAAAGAAGACGTTTCTAAAGACGAAGCAGAAGAAATGAAAGCTAAATTAGAAGAAGTTGGCGCTGTCGTTAACTTGAAATAATTTCCTTTATTTCTAAAAGAACTCCACATTTGTGGGGTTCTTTTTTTATAGCTTATTTCATCGGCCATTCGTTTACCATAAGCCCCGTTGATGGCAATCACACCGTGTTAAGCACCGCTTCGACGCCGTAGCTGCCACTGCCTTGTAATAAGACGGCGGTGTAGGTGTCTAACTTGGCTTGGGCGAGTGCAACCAATTGTTGACGGATATCTTCGGTGATGGCGAGGTAGTCTTGATCCCAGGTGCTAAGGTCGACTTGCATAGCTTCTTTGACAGCGGCTGATGTGCTGAGTGGGCCGGGGGTTAAAAGTAAATACGGTTGGTTCATGATTAGGCGTGCTCCTTTTGTGGTGTTTGATATTTTGCAAGAATGGCCGGTAGTTCGCTGAGATTATGAATGACATAGTCAGCGCCAGCTTCCTTAAGGGTTTTAGTGATTTCTGCAAATTTAGCAATTCTTGTTTTTTGAGGTAAGTCGATGAGTTCGGCTTGGCTTAAGCCAAGAAGACTACTACTTTCGATAAGGCCAACGGTTAAGACGCCGGCATTTTTGCCTTCTTGCATATCGATGACGGTGTCACCGACTTTAACGACTGTTTGTGGGTCCGTAACATTGAACGCCGTCATGATGTGGTTAATCATATCGGGTGCTGGCCGACCAGCAGCGACGTCTTCTTTTGAAACCATCAGTTCGGGATGATAACCAAGTAGTCCGGCTTGCTTAGCGGCGATTGCGAGCATTGCTTTGGTGTAGCCGGTCGTTGTCGCGATGTGGATATGGTGTGCTTTTAAATAAGTTTGAACTTGAAGAACCGCAGGGGTCAGTGTTGTTTCTGTACTCAAGCGATTGAGCAAGAATTGTTCGAAGTAGTTAAAAAGTTGCAATTGGTCAGCATCAGTAATCCCGCGTTTGTATTTCGTAAACCAAGCGCGTTGCACCTCTGGCATTTTAGCGAGTTTGGCAATGTGTTCATGTTTTTCGATGCCCATATCTTGTCTAATTCTGGCAGTGTCGATTTGAATACCGGCAGCGTTAAACGCGCTTTGAAATGCTAATACTGGATCTAAACTCCCAAAATCGATTGTGGTCCCTGCCCAATCAAAAATGACGCATTGAATATCCGTCATGTGAAAAAGCCTCCTTATGTCGTTGCAATATTGAAGTACAAATTCAGTATAGGGAAACTTTGTAAATCTCCAGCGCGTTTTCAGTAAACGTTCTGTAATGGAATTGAAAACATTGGGTTCTCTCAATTTGGTAATTGTCAATGACACTGATTAACATGAGGAGAGTGGCCAAATAAAAAACGCCCAAGACAAATTGTCTTGGACGTATGGCGGTTAAGTTAGTACTTGAACGCACTCAGATTGTAACGTGCTTTTCAAAGGTAACCTTCTGTGCCTAGCAACCACAAGCCAAATAATTACTTTCAGCAATTATCCGTCTTGTTAAGCTAGTGCTCGAAGGTTGACCACCTTTGAACGCACTTAGATTTATAACGTGCTTTTCAATGCATGTTCCTGTGCTTAGCACCGCTAGTCAAACAACCGATTGCATCGGTCATTCGCCTATCTATGCTAATGCTCAGAACATAACCGCATTGAACGCACTCAGATTGTAACGTGCTTTTCAATGTACATGCTTGCGTTTAGCACCGTCTATCAAATAAGTGACAGGGTCACTTATCCGCTAGACTAAGCTAATCCTCAGCATGTGTCTACTTTGAACGCACTTCGTTTTAATAATTAATTTTATAGGTTAGTTCTACGAATTGGCCTAGTTGGCGGGTTTTACTTAATTCTAATGGCATGTCCGTTAAGTGGGTGCTGATGAGGGAAATACCGTCGCCTAGTAAAACGGGAGCGATAGTGATGATTAGTTCATCCACTAGTTGTGCTTTTAAGAGCATTGTGAACGTTTCAGCGCCACCAACTAACCAAATATTGCCACCATCTTGTGCTTTTAATTGGCGGACGAATTCTGGCACATTACCGGTGACCACATTGGTGCGGTCGGCGGTATCGTGGAGTGTTTTAGAAAAAACATAACTTTGTTTTTCCTGATAAGGATAGGTCCCAGCCAGTTTGATACATTGTTCATAAGTTTTACGGCCCATAATAATGGTATCGACACCTTGGTAAAAGCTTTGAATAGCGGCATCGGATTCTGATGAATTAAGTGCGGATAGCCAAGCGGTACTGCCATCTTTTTCAGCAATAAAGCCGTCTAAACTTTGCGCGAGATATAAAATCACTTTGCGGTGTTCTGGTTCTGTCATGGTCAACACATCCTTTTAGTTTGGTTACCTACAGTATACCAAATTAAAGCGCTTTAATCTGGTTTGAACCGTTGGTAATTTAGCGTGATTTAGCTTATTATGATAAGAATAGATGTTGTTAAGGGAGCGTAATCATGACAGAAAATGACTTTTCACCAGAGATTCAAAGTTTAGTTGCACAAGTACAGGCTAATTATCCACAACCGATTAAGATTCGGGTTGCACAAGAAGCTTCTGGGATGTTAAAACACGACCAGGCACAACGCGTGATGAATGACGATGGCAGTTTGGCAATCTTATTAACAGATGCGACAGCTGTGGATTATTCACTATCACACGAATTGCTCCATTTATTATTGTTATCGACCGGTTTTCCACAAGTGTTGGAAGATGTGACGACTGAAAATGCCCAGTTAGATGAACAATTAATGGCCACTGGGATGACATTGTACAACGCGGCAGTGCATACGATTATTCAACAAGAACAAGTGGCCCATGGTTTTGTCGATACCGAAACCAAACAAGCCTATCTAGAAGGTTTCCGCGATAATATGACACCTGAAAAAGATGATCCAGAAAATCAATGGGTGATTTACCGCGTCTTAACGCTATTGGATGCACTTGTCTTTTTCGATGGCGGTAATCAACAGTTGGATAACCAGTGGACAACTGATTATCCAGTGGCTTATCCACAAGCCCAAATTTTATACCAAGTTTTACAACGGAAAACAATCGATTCACCGTTCACATTACGCCGAGCTGTGATTAACTTGTGGGTTGCATTTGACCGCGTGTTAGAGACGCTTGGTTTTGCGGCCACTAACTTACAACAATTATTGACGCTAACACCGGTTTTGAGCGAACGCCAATTGCGTTTAGATGTGCGCCAAGTTTATGATATTCTTCATTCAGACCACTTGTTAGCTAATAAAACGCAACAAATGGCCTATGTTGGCATTGGTAAGAGTGATCAACAAAATGCGTTTGTCTTGAGTGTTTCTGATAAAGAAGCAACACCCGAATATTTCCAACGCTTATATGATTTATCAGTCCGTGATTTCTTAAATGAAATTGAAATGCCTTATTCACTACGTTAATTGAGGAGAATGAAGATGTTAGAAGAACAATATCAAAAAATTGATGCGCTTGATCAACAACTTGCTGCCCTATTTGAACAACGGATGGCAGTGGTTGATGAAATTGCCCAAATCAAATTTGACAATCAAATCGGTTTGACCAACATTCAACGCGAAAAAGCGGTAATGGACCAACGATTGGCTGCGGTTGAAGAACCGAAGTTTGAACCGTACATTGTTGATTTATATCAAACGATGATTTTAATCGCTAAGCAGTATCAAGTTAAAAAAATGAAGGCTCTTAAAGAACAAGCAGAAGCCTAATGCCAAAATGACGTTTAGGGGAACCTGACGTCATTTTTTAGTGGGTAAGTATGCTAGAATATAGGTAATTATAAAAAGACGAGGATGTTAACCAGTGACTAAACGACGCTATAATTTAGCCGTGATTCGTTACCGCGGTACATTACTATTATTAAACCGACTTAAAAAGCCCTATGCTGGCCTTTGGAATGGGATTGGCGGCAAGAACGAGGGTGACGAAACTGCCGAAATGGGTATGCGACGCGAGATTTTTGAAGAAACGGGTCTCAATCAGAATCAGTATACCTTGTATAATACGGGGTGGTTGGACTGGCATATTGACGGTGAGTTTATCGCCGGGATTGATGTCTTTTTGGCGGAGATTAAGGAATCGGTGCAGTTACCGCTCTATCCGGTTGGCACGCGCGAAGGCATCTTACAACTATTCGATGAGCAATGGGTTTTATCTGAAGAAAACTGCGGTATTGTTGCCGATTTGAAAGTGATTTTACCAGAAGTGCTCGCCAAAAATGTTAAACGTTACTACACCGATTTTCACGGGGAACAATTAATTGCCTATGAAGCATTTCCGATTGAGGAGGGGAATTAAATGATGACGAAAGAACAAACTTTGATGGTGCTCCAAGTATTGAAACGTAAATTACAAGGCCTCAGAATCTTTAGGGTCATTGAAGAGTTATTTTCACTCTATATTATTATTAAAGTCTTTACGGCCGACAGCCAAGTGAACTTATTGGGCGTTAACTTTACAGAAGGCCGAGCGATTGAATTGATGGTCCTTTTATTAGTGATTGAATTTTGCTTAACGCGAATTCAAACTAACTATAAGCAGGTCGGTCAACAGTTAATCGAGACTTTAAAAGATTTGACGGAACAAGAAAAACAACTTGTGCAACAATTTAAACGCTATTAGGTGGTGGTTAAATGATCACGATTGGTTTAACGACTTGGAGTGAGCACCAGTCCCTAATGCCGGAGAAAAAGCAGTTGACGTTGAACGATTACGCGCAATTCTTGCCAATTGTCGAGGTCGATAGTTTTTATTATGCGCTACAAGCACCAACCGTTAGCGCTAAGTGGCTGCAGCAGGTACCGCACCAATTTCAATTTATCGTCAAAGCCCATAAGGCGATGACCAAACAGGAAGATTACACGGACTTCACTAGTACGGAAAAGGAATTGTTTGTTCGTTACAAACAATCGATTCAACCGCTCTTAGATGCGGGGCAATTAACGGCGGTCCTATTTCAGTTCCCGCCGTTTTTTCAATTGAATCAGGAAAATGTGCAGTATTTGAGACGCATTCGCACGTGGTTGCCCGATGTGCCGATTGCGGTCGAGTTCCGTAATGGCACTTGGTACGATGAAGCTTACAAGAAGAATATGTTTGCTTTTTTAAAACAGTTAAACATGACACATGTAATTGCTGACGAAGCGCAGACGCCCACCAATAGTGTCCCGTTTGAACCGGTTGTGACGAATCCAGATTTTGCGATGCTCCGGTTGCATGGACGCAATATGGCCGGTTGGCAGAATCCTGGCGCAATGTGGCGCAAACAACGGACCCTTTATCGCTATAACGCAGATGAATTGCAGCAGTTTGCCGCAACGGTTCAACAGCTAACCAAGCAGGCTAAGAAAATCGCTATTATCTTCAATAATAATTCCGGTGGGGATGCCGCTGATAACGCCTTATCCTTACAACAAATATTAGGGATTACGTTTGAAAATTTAGCACCTAAAGGCCCGGAACAAACGTCGTTATTTTAGTGCTTTAAAAGCAGAACACTTTTTGTCGCGGGCTTGATTTTATGCTATACTTTGAGTACTTATATGGATTATTAAAAAAGGTCGAGAATAACTTTTTATTCTCGTTTTTTTAATTAAGGAGCGAATCAAATGGCAGACAAGAAACCAACTTTTTACGTAACAACCCCCATCTATTATCCTTCTGGTAAATTAACAATCGGGAACTCATACACGACCATCGCAGCGGACGTGATTGCACGTTACAAACGCTTGATGGGTTTTGATGTCTTCTTCTTAACAGGGACTGACGAACATGGTTTGAAACTCGAACAAAAAGCAGCTGAAAAAAATCTAGCCCCACAAGCTTACGTGGACGGGATGGCTGAAGAAATTCAAGCATTATGGAAGACGCTTGAAATTTCAAACGATAAATTTATCCGCACAACAGACGATTACCATGTGAAAGCCGTTCAAAAGATTTTTGATCGGTTAGTTGAACAAGGTGATATCTATCTTGGCCAATACGAAGGTTGGTATTCTGTTTCTGATGAAGAATACTTCACGGAATCACAATTAACGGAAGTCTATAAAGACGAAAACGGTAAGGTCATCGGTGGTAAGGCCCCTTCAGGTCACGAAGTCCAACGCGTTGCCGAAGAAACTTATAAGTTCAAGATGAGCAAGTATGCCGATCGTTTATTAGCATACTATGAAGAACACGCTGATTTTATCGAACCATCATCACGTAAAAACGAAATGATCAACAACTTCATCAAACCTGGTTTGGAAGACTTATCAGTTTCACGGATCTCATTTGATTGGGGAATTCATGTCACAGGTAATCCCAAACACGTTGTTTACGTTTGGTTAGATGCTTTATCAAACTACATCACAGCCCTTGGTTATGGTTCAGATGACGATCAATTATTCAACAAATACTGGCCAGCTGATGTTCACTTGGTGGGTAAAGAAATCGTGCGTTTCCATGCGATTTACTGGCCAATCTTCTTGATGGCCCTTGATTTGCCATTACCAAAACAAATCTTTGGTCACGGTTGGTTATTGATGAAAGACGGTAAGATGTCTAAATCTAAGGGGAACGTTGTTTACCCTGAAATGTTAGTTGAACGTTACGGCTTAGATGCGCTTCGTTATTACTTAATGCGTGCCATTCCATTTGGTAACGATGGCGTCTTCACACCAGAAGATTTCGTCAGCCGGATCAATTACGACCTAGCCAATGATTTAGGGAACCTCTTAAACCGGACAGTCGCAATGATCAACAAATACGATGATGGTCACGTGCCAAGTTATCAAGCTGACGTCACAGCTTTTGATGCTGACTTACAAGCAACGGCAACGCAAACAATTGCCCAATATTCAACTTTAATGGATCAATTGAAATTCTCAGATGCGCTTGATACAATCTGGCAATTAATCAGTCGTGCTAATAAATATATCGACGAAACAGAACCATGGGTTTTAGCCAAAGATGACAGTCGCAAGGCTGAACTTGATAGCGTCTTAGCACACTTAGCAGAAAGCTTACGGATTGTGGCGCTCTTATTACAACCAGTCATGACACATGCCCCACGTGAAATGTTCGCGCAATTAGGCCTTGATTTTGATCAAGAAGCACAACGCGAAATGGTTTACGGTAACTTCCCAGAAGCTGTTAAAGTAATCGCTAAAGGCACACCAATCTTCCCTCGTCTTGATTTAGACGAAGAAGTGGCTTATATCAAGGAACAAATGATGGCTGCTCAAAAAGCTGGTTTGGTGAACGAAAAAGTGAAAGCTAAACAAGCTGCTGCAGAAGAAGTCGCAGACTTTGATCCTAAGGCCACTGAATTAGTCAGTGAAAAAGATGCGATTAAATTTGAAGATTTCGATCAATCAGAAATTCGGGTTGCTGAAATCAAAGCTGTTTCTAAGGTGGAAGGCGCTGATAAACTCTTGAAATTCCGACTAGATGCCGGTGATCAAGGTGATCGCCAAATCATCTCAGGGATTGCAGAATTCTACCCAGATTTTGAAAAATTAGTCGGCAAGAAAGTCTTAGCCGTTACTAACTTAAAACCACGTAAATTACGTGGCGAATTAAGCCAAGGCATGTTGCTTTCAGCAGAACACGGTTCAGATGTTGAATTGGTAGTTGTGCCTAGCAACTTAGTGAATGGTTCACAAATTGGTTAATTTAAAATAACAGAAACGTCAAAAGGGCTAAAAGACATTTACACGCTGTAGGTCTTTTAGCCCTTTGTTATGGAAAAGAGTGCGTCGTAACCCTGGTTATATCCTGAGGATTAACACAGAGGGACGAATAATCGCATGGCGATTGTTTGGCGCTCAGGGTTAACCGGAAGGATATGGGTTACAGAGCACGTTTAGAGTGCGTTTGAAACGGTTTGATTTTGAGCATTAGCATAGCTCGGCGAATAACTGCTGTAAGCAGTTGTTTGACGAGTGACGCTAAGCGCAGAAGTCAGTTTCAAAAAGCACGTTTAAAATAAGAGTGCGTCATTAACGGGTTGCTTTTGAGTACTTGCTTAATCAGGTGAATTACCGACAGAGTCGGTGATTTGACTGATTTGGCAAGGCGCAGAAAGCAGTTTCAAAAAGCACGTTTAAATCAAGAGTGCGTTTCAGGCGGTTATATTGTGGTAGATTAGCCTAGTCGCGTGAATAAACGACGCAGTCGATTGTTTGCGAGACGTAGCTAACCGCAACAATATGCCTGAAAAAGCACGTTTTGGCTGTAAAAATTAGCATCCTAAAAGGAGATTAAAATGCAGATATTTGATTCACATACGCATTTAAACGATACGCCATATGCTGGTCAAGAAGCCGACTTTATCCAACAGGCCGCTGACCTGGGGGTTACGGAGATGGCAATTGTGGGTTCTGATACGGTCTTAAATGACGGTGCGCTACGTTTAGCACAACAATACAAAGCGTTATCGGCTATTATTGGCTGGCATCCAGAATCAGCAAAGGATTATACGAAGGCCCAAGAAACACAATTAATTGAACAATTACAATTACCAGAAGTAGTCGCTTTAGGCGAAATCGGCTTGGACTATCACTGGGATACGTCACCAAGAGACGTGCAACGGACTGTTTTTGAACGCCAAATTGAAATCGCCAAATCCCTTCACATGCCAATTTCAGTGCATACGCGGGATGCTTTGGAAGATACCTACAAGATTTTAAAAGAAACGGATGTCCGTGATTGTGGCGGAATTATCCACAGTTTTAACGGCGATTCTGAATGGCTGAAACGGTTTATGGATCTTGGGATGCAAATTTCATTTAGTGGTGTGGTCAGTTTCAAGAATGCGCGTGAAGTGCATGAAGCAGCCAAACTATGCCCGTTAGATGTGATGTTAGTCGAAACAGATGCACCTTATTTAACACCCACGCCTTATCGTGGTAAGCAAAATCAACCAGGCTATACGCGCTATGTGGTTGAAGCAATTGCCAAGTTGAGAGAGGTCGCACCAGAAGAAATTGCGGCAGCGACGTATGCAAATGCGCACCGTATTTTTAAGTTAGGAGCAATATGAAAAAAACGATTCAAGAAGTCATCGTTGTTGAAGGCCGCGATGATACCAAACGATTAAGAGAAGTATTCCCGGATGTCGATACAATTGAAACCCGTGGTTCCGCAATTAACGATGAAATTGTTGAAAAAATTGCGTTAGCCCAAGAAAAACGTGGCGTGATTGTCTTCACTGATCCCGATTTTCATGGGGAAAAAATCCGTAAGATTATCTCACAAAACGTGCCTGGTGTTGAACACGCCTTTTTACCCCGTTCAGAAGCTAAACCAGAAAAAATGGGTGGTAGCTTAGGGATTGAACATGCTAAACCCGCGGCGATTAAACAAGCACTCGAAAATCTATTGACGCAAGATGAAGATGCAGTCGAACAAATTAGTCAGTCTGATTTATTGGTGGCCGGCTTGATTGCTGGTCCGTCTGCCAAGGCCCGTCGTGAACGTTTAGGGGAAGTCTTGCATATTGGTTACACAAATAGTAAACAACTGTATAAGCGCCTTAAAATGTTCCAGGTGAGCCAAGACGAATTTGGCGCAGCACTAAGACAAATTAACGAAGAATTAGGAGACTAACATGGAAGACATTGCAAACCCAGAGCGTACGAGAAAAATCCTTAAACGGTACGGTTTTAAATTTAAAAAGAGTTTAGGTCAAAACTTCTTAACCAACATTACGATTTTAAAACAAATCGTTGAAGCGGGTGAGATTACTAAAGATGATGACGTTATCGAAATTGGCCCCGGAATTGGTTCTTTAACGGAACAAATTGCTAGAAAAGCGCACCAAGTTTTGAGTTTTGAAATTGATGATCGCTTAATTCCAGTTTTAAAGGATACGTTAAATCATTATCATAATGTGACGGTTTTAAATCAAGATATCTTGGAAGCTGACTTGCCAACCTTGATTGCCAAGCATTTTGATGGCCAACACAACCTTAAAATTGTCGCTAACTTACCTTATTACATCACAACACCAATCATGTTACATTTATTGGAAGCCGGTTTACCAATCGATCGCATGGTCTTGATGATGCAAAAAGAAGTCGCAGAACGAATCGATGCTGCACCAGGTTCAAAAGCTTATGGTTCATTGAGTATCGCTGTTCAATTGCACTCTGAAGTTAAATTAGCCTTCATTGTCCCTAAGACAGCTTTTGTGCCCCAACCCAACGTCGATTCAGCGATTGTTGAATTTGTGGGTCGTCAAGAACCCTTGGTGACTGTTCAAAACCAACAATTATTTGATCAATTAGTTCGCGGTGCTTTTGCGCAACGTCGTAAAACACTCTGGAATAATTTACAAAACCAATTTGGAAAACAAGAAGAAGTCAAAGCAGGGTTAGTCGCTGCATTGGATCAAGCTGATATTGCCCCAAGTACCCGTGCGGAACAGTTGAGTATTCAACAATTCGCACAATTGAGTGATTGCTTGAACGAACAACCAGTTTTTGCTAAAAAAAGGGGATAAGTAATTGCCAAATCTAGATGACAATGGTATAATTGCAATTTTTCAGTTTATATGCTATACTATTGCTCGAAGAGGTGAAGCATATGCCAACCACACTTGCCAATATTAAGAACGGTCTCGATGGGCATATCGGAGACAAGTTAATGGTTGTCGCTCAAGCTGGGCGCAAGAAAGTAACAAAGCGAAAAGGAATCTTAAGAGAAACCTTTCCTGCCGTTTTTGTAGTTGATTTGGATCAAGATGAAAATGCGTTCGAACGTGTTTCATATAGCTATGCTGATTTGTTAACTAAATCGATTGCGATTGAATTTGATGAAGAACCAATTGTACTTTAGTTTTTAGAATAAGAATACGAGCAGGGACTGAGACATGGATGATTGTCTGAGTCCCTTTTTTGTTGTTGACATTTGGCGCGTATCACGATATTGTATATGGCGTATACTAATTTATAAACAGCCGTTACTTGTCGATTGTCAATAGTGTCAATAGTCAATTATGCGGATTTATGTTACAGTTAAATAAAGTGAACAAGGGTGGGAATAATTGTGGAAGATAGTCAATTATTGGATGAGTATGTTGAGATTTATATGTCTGCCATTAAGTATGTTGAAGACCTCGTGTCGCAACCAACTAAGGCTTACAAGCTATCTTTCGAACAATTTCTGATTATGAAGGAGATTGCGGAAGATAGCTCGGTTAGTTTAATTGATATTGCTAAGAAGCGTGGTGTAACACGAGGGGCGATTTCACGCCAAATTCGGGTCCTTTTGAAGTTGGACTATATTTCGCAATCAACTGACCCAAGTGATCGCAGACGGTTAATTTTAAATCTGACACCAAGTGGTCAACAAACAGTGAGTGAGTTATTACCGAAGGTTCAGGAACGTTTTTCATCGTGGATGATGGCCTTTGGCAAAGAAAATGCTAAACAGATGTTATTTTTAATGAATGAGTTCAGACAAAAAGTCATGGCGGAAGAAAATTAAAAGAGTGGGTCAAGTTGAGAGGCTTGACCTTTTTTATGTGAAGGCTCCAGTGTGGTACAGCACTCTTGAATTGAAACGTGCCGTACTAAGCAACTTCTTCCAGTTAGTATTGTCAGCCAAACAATCGACTTTGTCGCTTATTCGTCTGATTTCACTAAGCTTCAGAAGTGTCCCCGCTTAGTACAGCACTCTTGGTTTTTAGTTCATAAATGAGTATAATGAAACAATTGAATGTTGGTGGATGGTGAGACGATATGCAATTGATTGAAAAGGCACCTGCGAAGATTAATTTAAGTTTAGATGCACTTTATCAGCATACTGATGGGGAATTCGAATGGCAGATGATAATGACGTCAATCGATCTGGCGGATTACGTCCAAATCACATTGCAAGACTCACCTCAAATCGAGGTTAGAACCTCTAAGGGGTATTTACCGGAGGACAAACGGAACTTAGCGTATCAGGCGGCGCAATTATTACGGCATCGTTTTGATATTAAAACGGGTGCGATTATTGAAATCGATAAACATATTCCCGTGGCAGCCGGGTTAGGTGGTGGCAGTTCGGATGCCGCCGCAGTTTTACGCGGTTTAAATCAACTGTGGCACTTAGGCCTCACCAAAGCGGAGCTCGCACATATCGGTTTATCAATTGATTCAGATGTGCCATATTGTGTTTATAGTGAAACGGCACTGGTAACGGGTAAAGGCGATCAAATCCAACCGTTGGGGGATTTACCTAACTTTTGGATGGTCGTTGTTAAACCTGAAGTAAGTGTCTCAACACCGCGCATCTTACACGCCTTGAATTGCGATCAGATTACTGATCGGCCCCAAACCGATCGACTCTTAGCTGGGATCCAGCAACAAGATGCACAGCAAATGACAGCCGCAATGGCTAATGTGTTAACGCCGATTACCAATCAACGCTATCCGCAAATTGATTATTTAATGCAACGCTTAACCGCATTTGGCGCGGAAAAAGCGCAGATGAGCGGTAGTGGCCCAACTGTTTTTGGCATTTGTCGCCAGTACTCACGCGCGCAACGCATTTATAACAGTATGTCCGGATTTTGTCGTGAAGTTTATCTAGTGCAACCATTAAAAAAATAAAAATCATTAAAGACAATTCGTCCCCCTATAGCTAGTGGTGGGCGATTTTTTTAATACTATTGGTGGTAAGCGGTTAAAAAGACAAATGATAAAAAAACGAACAATAATGAACTTTTCTAAAAAAAGACTAGGATTTAGCGAATAAAATCTATATAATTGGAAAGCGGATAGTTTTATCGGAAGAAATTATTATTTTAAAGGGAGTAAGTATAATGAAAGTTAGAAGAAGTGATCGCTTAATTGATATGACCCGGTACTTGTTGGAAAGACCACATACATTAATTCCATTGACGTTCTTTTCAAATCGTTACGAATCAGCTAAATCATCTATCAGTGAAGATTTATCAATCGTCAAACGGACCTTTTTCAATCGCGGGACGGGGATTTTAGAAACAGTTCCCGGCGCTGCTGGTGGTGTTCGTTACATGCCAATGATTAAACAAGCTGAAGCAGAAGAATTTATCGCTGAAATGGCCGAACGTCTTTCTGAAAACGATCGTCTGTTGCCAGGGGGCTATGTCTATTTATCAGATTTATTAGGTCGTCCAGAAGTTCTTCGCCAAGTTGGTCGGTTAATTGCTAACCAATACGTTGGCAAAGAAGTGACAGCGGTAATGACAGTGGCTACAAAAGGGATTCCAATCGCCCAAAGCGTTGCGATGTTCTTAAACGTCCCATTTGTTATCGTGCGTCGGGACTCTAAGATTACTGAAGGCTCAACGGTTAGCGTGAACTACGTTTCTGGTTCATCAGCACGAATCGAAAAGATGGAACTTTCAAAACGAAGTTTACCAGAAAACTCAAAAGTCCTAATTGTCGATGACTTCATGAAAGGCGGCGGCACAGTCAACGGGATGAAGAGCTTAATTGAAGAATTCGATTCTGAAATGGTTGGCATTTCTGTATTTGCTGAATCTGTCTTTGAAGGTAATCGCATGGTTGAAGATTACACATCAATTTTGAAGGTTGATAAAGTCGATATTGAAAACAAGGCGCTCAGTGTTAGCGCTGGTAACTATTTAACGAAGAATGCAGAACAACTTTCTTAAACTAAAAAGAGTATGAAACGGCTATTAGCCGACTTCATACTCTTTTTTTGTATCGAGGTGGCCAGTACGTAATAAGAGGCCATTGATGGTATCGGTTAGTGTGATTTGTAAGGCGGCACTAACTTGTTGGATTGATTGTGGCTGATCTGTGCGTAACCAACTGGCGGTATAGGCAACAATCGCGCCTGAGAGGTAATCAAGTAGAAATTGTTGATAAGTTGGGGATAACGTTAAATGGTGTAGCTGCGTCAAATCGTTGATAATAATTTGAACGAGTTGCCGTAGATGGTGGTTAAAGTGGGTTTCAAATGAGTTCTGACCATTAATTGTAATCGCATTTTGATAGAACGTGCGGTTGTCTTCAAAATAAGTCAGTAGTTGTTCTAAAATAATGGTCCAGTGAGGGTAAGTCAGGTGATCAGCAACGTATTCGCCGATTTCTTGATCGTAAATCCAAGTCAGCAAGGCATATTTATCAGGAAAATAATCATAAAAGGTTTGGCGGCGAATGCCAGCCGTGGTCATAATGAGCGTCACGCTAATTTGCTTAAATGGGGTATCAACCATAAGCGCCTTAAACGCTGTGGCAATCTTTTTTTGAATCGTAACTGACATCAAAACGCCTCTTTCTACAAAAAAAGTCGCCCATTAGTGAATGACGACTTTGGTATTGACTGGGATTGCTTGATAAAACCACTTCGCATCAGCGACCGATAGCCGAATACAGCCGTGAGAATTGGATGTTTCGCCTAATTTTTGCGCTTCATCGGGGAGAAAATTCCCAGCTTTATCGGTTGGGACACTGTGGAAAAGGTAGACACCGTGATCTAAAAACGACCGCCAGTATTTAGCCCCTTCACCAGAATTGCCATTAAAGAAGGCTTCACCGTGTTCTTCTTGAATATGGAAAGTACCTTTAGGTGTCGGAGAATCGCTCGTGCCGGTTGAAGCACGCATGGTATAGAGCCGCTTTTCATCGTCCATTAAGTAGACGCGGTGCTTCTTGATTGAAACATCAATCCAAAAATGTGCGTATTTCTTAACATCTGGATAGGGTTTCTTTTCAGAAGGGGCGTGCCAATCAAGCGTTTTTTTAGAAGTTTGCTTTTTAGTTGTTTGTTTCACTTGTGCTGTTTGTGAATGAGTAACACTCGCAGTTGGTTTAGCCGGTTGGTGATGTGAGGTAGACCAATTAATACCAAGCACCACTAATAATAAGATTAACAGGCCACCGAGAGTTAACCAAAGACGTGAAGGGCTTTTTTTCATTTTAATGCTCCAATCGGTCTGAATTAACATCATTATACGGGAATCATAGAGCAATTTCAAATAGGGATAGCTTGCGGTAATCGCTTGATTAAGCTAAAATAGACCAGTAATCACGAATATTAGGAGCTTAAGATGGTCAATAAAAATGCAATTATTTTAGCAGCGGGTAAAGGTACTCGTATGAAGTCAAAATTATACAAGGTATTGCACGAAGTTTGCGGTCGACCAATGGTGGACCACGTGTTAACCGAAGTCGAAAAAACAGAACCTGCAACAGTTGTCACAATTGTGGGACATGGCGCAGAAAAGGTGAAAGATTATTTAGGTGATCGTTCACAATATGCCCTACAAGCAGAACAACTAGGAACAGGCCACGCTGTTTTACAAGCTGAAGATTTATTGAAAGACCAAGATGGTATTACAATTGTGGTCAGTGGTGATACACCATTATTAACAGCTGGCACTTTTGAAAAGCTATTTGCTTACCATCATGACAAGGGCGCTAAAGCAACTATTTTGACGGCCACAGCACCAGATCCAACTGGCTACGGCCGGATTATTCGTAACGATATTGGCATCGTTGAAAAAATCGTTGAACAAAAAGATACAAATGATAAAGAAGCTGCTGTTAATGAAATTAACACAGGTGTTTACTGTTTCGACAACAAGACACTTTTCCAAGCACTTCATGAAGTCACAAATGAAAATGCCCAAGGTGAATACTACCTCACAGATGTGGTTGAAATCTTGAAGAAGAAGGGCGAAATTGTAGCAGCTTACAAGATGCCAAACTTCGAAGAATCAATGGGGGTTAATGACCGCGTTGCCTTATCACAGGCTACTAAAGTGATGCGTCAACGGATTAACACAGCGCATATGCGAAATGGTGTCACATTGATTGATCCAGAAAGCACTTATATCGAAGTCGGTGTTAAAATTGGTAACGATACAATTATTGAACCTAATGTTGTCTTAAAAGGCAACACAACGATCGGTTCAGATTGTTTCGTCGGTGCTGGTTCAACAATTATTGATTCAACAATCGAAGATAATATTCAAATCACAAGTTCAACCATTGAATCAGCAATCATGCATACCGGCTCAAACATTGGCCCTAACAGCCACTTGCGTCCTAACGCTGAAATCGGTGTGGATGTGCATGTTGGGAACTTCTGTGAAGTGAAAAACGCTAAAATTGGCGACCGCACGAAGATTGGTCACTTAAGTTATGTTGGCGATGCAACCCTTGGGACTGACATTAATGTTGGTTGTGGCGTTGTTTTTGTTAACTACGACGGTGTGGCTAAACACCATGCAAACGTTGGTAGCCATGTCTTCATCGGCAGCAACTCAAACATCGTAGCCCCAGTTGAAATTGCTGATCACACGTTCATTGCAGCCGGTTCAACAATCACAGACGATGTCCCAGAAAAAGCAATGGCCATCGCCCGTGCACGTCAAACAAACAAAGAAAATTACTGGGCTAAATTGCCAGTCGCAAAAGACGAAGAATGGCAATAGAGTGTTGGCTGTCGCGGTTAGTAATTAAACATTAATACTATTTTTAGATTAAGCGGAAATTACTGCGACAAGAAGCACATTTCAGGTTAGAGCGTGTTTGTGACGATTAGCTTAGTGTTGTAAATCACGTCTTGAAATAAAAATCGTCCGTAATCTTATTTCTGAGATTACGGACGATTTTTTTATGTTTGTCGTTATTTTAAAATTGAGAAATAATCGCGCATTAAGCAGGTGATTAGAAAAGCGGGCCATAACCAAATTGAGCCACTTAAGAAGAAGATTAGCAGGAGTATGATTAGACATCCTATCGCAGTGATTGCCCATCCCAATTTTGTGATCCGATAATTTTTAGGATTGTAATTTGGGTGGCTGGGGTAGAAAAAACGGTACTGATAAATCAAGACTGCAACGAATAAAATGAGACCCAAAATGAAATAGGGCATGCTGAGATGGAATAAGCGATCGGTAGTAATCATAATTACCAGAATTAAAAGATAAAGATTATTAAAAATAGCATATTTAAGTCGCGTCATAGCAATCTCCTTTTTCAATTAGTGTACCTTGTCACGCATTAAATGACAATTGGATTCACAACCAAAAATAACCAAGCATTTTTTCGAATTTAACGGTATACTAAACGGGAGGTTCGATGGTTATAGCTATTAACATTTAATTCTCTCTTGCATTTCTAATGAACAGCGCTTACTTAGCGTAAATTAAAATCTTTTTTAGGTTTTAATCTTGATTTTCATTGCGAAAATGCCTAGAATTTAAATAGGTACTTACTTAAATTTTTGGAGGCTGACATGTCTGAACAATATTTCGACCCTAAGTTGAAAATCTTTGCTTTGAACTCTAATAAGCCCTTAGCTGAGAAAATCGCAGCTGAAGTTGGGGTTCCTTTAGGAAAATCTTCTGTTAAACGTTTTAGTGATGGTGAAATTCAGATCAATATTGAAGAAAGTATTCGTGGTGACGAAATTTTCTTAATTCAATCAACATCTGCACCAGTTAATGATAACTTGATGGAAATCTTGATTATGATTGATGCATTACGTCGTGCATCTGCTAAAACAATCAACGTTGTGTTACCTTACTATGGTTACGCACGTCAAGATCGCAAGGCCCGCTCACGTGAACCAATTACTGCTAAATTAGTAGCAAACATGTTAACGATGGCTGGCGCTGACCGTATTTTAGCATTAGACTTACATGCCGTACAGATCCAAGGCTTCTTCGATATTCCAGTTGATCACTTAATGGGTGCACCATTATTAGCTGATTACTTCTTAAGCAACGATTTGGCAGAAAACGCCGTTGTTGTTTCACCTGATCATGGTGGTGTGACACGTGCTCGTAAATTGGCTGACTTCTTGAAGACACCAATCGCAATTATCGACAAACGTCGTCCAAGACCTAATGTTTCAGAAGTCATGAACATTATTGGTAACGTTAATGGTAAACGCGCAATCATTATCGATGATATGATTGATACTGCTGGTACAATTACATTAGCAGCACAAGCTTTAAAAGATGCCGGTGCTACTGAAGTCTTTGCTTGTTGTACACACCCTGTTTTATCAGGTCCTGCTATCCAACGTATTGAAGATTCAGTTATCAAGCAAATGATTGTTACAGATTCAATCGACCTTCCAAAAGAAAAACTAATTGATAAGATGGTTCAAGTTTCAGTCGGCCCACTAATCGGGGATGCGATCAAACGAATCCATGAAAACAAACCAGTTAGTCCATTGTTCGAAAATAGATTTAAACGTTAATCAGAAATTAATCGGAAGTCACCGCATTTTATGTGGTGGCTTCTTTTTTGTTCGCCTGAAAAAGATTTCCAACAGTGGTGATTGCTGAAAATAAAGGCGCGTCGTATGCTATCTGTAAACGTAATCTTAATAAAAAGAGGGCAATTATAATGGCAAATCATTTCTTAGAAACGACTAAAGGACAACTTATTATCTCCTGTCAGGCATTAGCGGATGAACCACTTCATAGTTCATTTATCATGGCGCGAATGGCAAAGGCGGCCTATGAAGCCGGTGCCAGTGCTATTCGTGCGAATTCTGTTGTAGATGTGCAGGCCATTATGGATACCGTGCCACTGCCTGTGATTGGTTTAGATAAAGTCGATTACCCAGATGCACCAATCTATATCACACCAACGCTCAAAGAAATGCGAGGAATCGCAGCGACTGGCGCAGCGGTTGTGGCCTGCGATGTCACAGGCCGCCCACGCCCCAATGGCGAGCAGTTAGAGACAATTGTTGCCACGATGCGTGCTGAGTATCCCGAAACATTATTGATGGCTGATACAGCGAGCCTGGCAGATGTGGAGGAATCTAACCGACTAGGATTTGATCTTGTTGGGACAACGATGTATGGTTATACACCAGCAACGGTAGGCTGTAATATTGCTGATAATGATTTTGACTACTTGAAAAAGGTCTTGGCGTTATCTAAAGTACCAGTGATTGCGGAAGGTAAAATTGATTCTCCAGAGAAAGCGGCCGCCGTTCTTAAACTCGGTTGCCATAGCGTTGTCGTGGGTTCAAGTATCACACGTCCGCAGTTGATTGCTAAGCATTATGTCGACGCGATTCAAGTTAAATAAGCGCCGGTCTTTCTAAAAGATGCGTGGTCTTCTATAATGAAGAAAGGACAGATCTCGGTTTTTAAAGGAGTTACAATGGCAATTATCGAGCATATCAAACAACAATATTCTTTTTTATCGCCACAAGAACAAAAGGTGGCCCTAGCGGTGATTCAAAAAGGGGCGAGCATTCAGCGGATTGGGATTGATGAACTAGCCGCTGAACTGCAAGTTAGTAATTCAACCATTTCGCGGTTTGTTCGTAAGATTGGCTGTCAAAACTTCGTCGATTTTAAATTGCAATTTAGCGAGGGCCCCCAACCAACGATGACGGGGGTTCAAGGACAGGTTGATCATGAATCGCAAACGTCCGTTGAAATTTATCAATTCTACCAAGATGTCATCACTAAGACACAGGCACGGATTAAACAAGCGGACCTTGATCAGTTGGTTAGTTGGATCAAAACCAGCCAGCAGCTTTTTATCTATGGTTTGGGTAGTTCAGGCTATACGGCCGCGGAGTTTGGGCAGCGATTAACCCGAATGGGCATTCAAGCGACTGTTGTGACTGAAAGTCATATGATGTTGATGACCTCTCGGATTATTAACAAAACGGATTTAGTGATTGGTCTATCAAATTCTGGTAATACGGAAGAGGTCAATCAAGCGGTCCAAAATGCGCGGGAAAATGGTGCTAAAACGGCCGCAATTACCAGTGGGACTGATAGTCCATTGGCAGCTGCGAGTGACTTGACGTTGTTTGTTGAAGATAGCATTGGCTTTGCCAGTGCGCGGTTTGTGAACTCACAATTTGCGCTGACCTATGTTATCGATATTTTGGCGATGTTACTTTTAGAAGATGAGCAATACAATTGGCGAATGAAGCAAACAGTGGATACGATTATGCACCACAAACTTAAAAAGTAATTAAAAAAGGGCGTGTGCCATAAGTCGGGATATTCCGAGGATTAACACAGAATGGCGAATGATTGCTGTAAGCAATCGTTTGACATTCAGGGTTAACCGGAAGAATATGACTTATAGAACACGTTTATATCATCAATATTCGGATATCGAAAAAGGAGCTGAAGACAAAATTACTTTTGTCCCAGCTCCTTATTTCATGGTGTGAATAATAGCTTATTGATGATCCTTGTTTGCCAACAAGTCGCGGATTTCCTTCAAGTATAGTTCTTCTTGAGTAGGTGCTGCTTCTTCAGCAACTTCTTCTTCTGTCTTCTTGCCCATGTCGCGAAGTTTGTTGAATCCTTTGACGATTAGGAAGACGATAATAGCGATGATCAAGAAGTTAATCACGTCGTTGAGGAAGTTCCCAATTTGGAAAACAGCCTTAGTTCCCGGAATTGTGACAGCAATCCCTGAAAGATCCACTTGACCGACGAATAATGAAATAATTGGATTGATTAAGTTTTTAGTTAATGAATCTACGATACTCTTAAGTGCAGCCCCCAAAATAACCCCGACTGCCATGTCTAGCACGTTGCCGCGCATAATAAATTCTTTAAATTCTTTAATCATAAAGCGATCCCTCCATACTATTAATTGTTTTCAAGGAAAATTATACCGTATTTTGCCCAGAGAATAAATAATAATGGATGGTCGCTGACAATAAAGTGAGATAATATTTGTTATTTTCATGAAAAATCGTTAAGATAGGAACGAGTTAAAAATTAAAGTAATTGAGGCCTATCGTATGAATTGGATTGTACAATTGTACCAGCCTTTCTTTGAATTAAATAACTGGCAAACAGTTATTCGTTCTTCTGAAGATTGGTTATTGATTTTAACATTGGTGATTATGGAATGCTTGCTATCAGTCGATAACGCGGTTGTGTTAGCTGCACAAACCCAAAGTTTACCAACAAAAATTGAACAGGAAAAATCACTAGTTTATGGTTTGTGGGGCGCTTATCTATTCCGCTTTATCATTATTGGTGTTGGGACTTTCTTGATCCACTTATGGGAGATCAAAGTCGCAGGTTCGCTCTATTTAGTTTACTTAGTCTATGCTTATTTCAGGAAACAAAAACAACCTAAGCAAGTTAAAAAACCGGGTTCTAAAATTAGTAGCCCACATCGTTTCTGGCGGACGGTTATCTCAATTGAATTAATGGATATCGTCTTCTCGATTGATTCAGTTTTAGCCTCATTAGCGATTTCAAGTAACCCTGTGATTGTCTTGATTGGTGGGATGATTGGGATTATCTGTATGCGGGGGATTGCCCAGATTATTGCGCGTTTGATGGAAAAGATTCCAGAATTAAACCCGATGGCGTATATCTTGATTCTCTTCATCGCGGTGAAGTTGTTCTTATCAATTCCAGCGATTGATATTGAAATTCCCAATCTTGTGTTCGCGGGCATTGTCTTCGGAACAATCTTGATTACGCTAGGGATTCACTATATTCGTAAACAACGAGCATAAAAAAGGACCGACAATTGTCGGTCCTTTTTTTTAATTAAGATGGTTCAATAAGACTGCTAGAATCGCAAATAGTAAACTGCAGATTGTTACAAATAATAACTGATGGCGTTTCATCGAGAGAATCGCGATGAATTCACGGATGGTTGCGTTGGGTAAGAAGTATTTCGACGTCTTAGCGCCAATACCATCAGCTTTGAGATGGGCTTGTTTAGCGAATAGTCCAGCACGGAAAGTGTGGTAGTTGTTCGTTGAGAAGATAATTCGGGGTTTATCTTTATCCGTATCGGCTTCGATAATTTGCTTTGAAAACTGCATGTTTTGAAGTGTGTTGACGGATTTTTCTTCCGTTAACGTCTGTTCAACAGGGATGCCATGGTCGATTGCGTAGCGTTGCATGGCGACTGATTCAGGGAGCTTTTCATCCCCACCTTGTCCGCCGGAGAAGACGAGCTTCGGTGCCGGACGGCCTTTTTTGACTTGGCGGTGGTAGAAGGTCATTGCCCGTTCAATCCGACTGGCTAACAGTGGTGGCACGTACTGTCCGTCAATTAAGCCACTACCCAAAACGATGATGTAGTCTTGATTATACCGTGGTCGGTTGAATAGATAGATAATCAGTGAAGAAAGATAAAGATAGAAAAATAACGGGATGTAAAGTAGAAAAACGGTGCTAATTGTTCCGATGAAAATCCGTAAATCTTCGGGCACATGGAGTAAGTTGGCCAACATAGGCACGAAGAAGAGGGCAATTAACCCTAACCCGATAAACAGGGTCAGCATGTTCGAAAGTGTGTGGCTTTCTTTTTTCCAAACGATGTAGGCGTTCCATAAAAAGAGTAAGAAGCCAAACAAGTAGAAAAACAAGATAATCAGAAAGGCGACAATCGCTGCGGCGAGGGCAATATAATAAACGTTGCGACTATCCGATTGAAAAACGAGAATGGCCAGTTCACCAACCGCCGTGGCAAGAAAGCCATTAAAGACAATCCCGTTGATAAACCGACGCTTTTCAGTCAGTTGCAGTCCGACAAACAGCGCTAAGAAGATCAGCGGTAAGATGTAAAAATGATCGATAAAGGTGTTCATAAGTGACTCCTAAAGGATTTTATTTATTGAGTGCATATTTTTCGATGGCATAAGCAACGCCGTCTTGACCGAGGTGGTTACTCTTTGTAATCACTTTAGCGATTTTTTTAAGTTCAGGAATGGCGTTATCCATGGCAACTGGTAAGCCTGCATAAGCCAACATTGAAAGGTCATTGCCTTGATCACCGACAGCCATCACTTCTGATTGGTCGATGTTTAAAGCATTTGCTAAGTCACGTAAGCCATTGCCTTTACCCGCTTTGGTATTGAGGACTTCTAAGAAGTAAGGTTCACTTTGGACGAATTGGTAACGATCGAAGAAATCAGCTGGAATCTTGGCCTTACCTTCAGCTAAAACTTCAGGATCATCAATCAGCATCACTTTTGAAAAGGCCTTATCTGGAGCAATTTCATCAACATGGCGGAATTTAATTGGCATATTGACCAAGGCACTTTCGCCAATTGTATAAGGACTGATATCGCGGTTGGCCGTGTAGATGAATTGATCATCTTCGGCATGAAGGTGAACGCCAATCGTCCGTGAAAGTGTTTCGAGTTCCAAGTATTGTGCATGTGTGAGGGTGTGGCGAACTAGGATTTCACCAGTAGCGGTATTTTGAACTAAGGCACCATTAAAGGTGATTACATAATCAGAACTATCTGTGAGCCCTAATTCGTGTAAGAAGGGTGTGACACCAGTAAGTGGGCGACCGGTACAAAGCACGACTTTGATGCCTTGGGCTTTAGCGGCCTTGACCACTTCAATGGTTTTGGGGCTGAGGACGTTATTTTCGTTTAATAAAGTACCATCCATATCGACTGCGACGAGTTTAATTGACATAATGAGAAACACTCCTTATTGGTTGTGGGGGTGCGCTTGAATCGCACCATTATTGATGTAACTGTTAAATTGTTGATAAATTGGTGCAAAAACTTCGAGATTGGCGGTATCGCTCATTTCTTTAGGAAAATAGAAACGTTCATCCCCAGAGAACTTACCTGAAATGGCAGCGACCAAATTACTGATTGAAGAAAGCTCGTTTAATTGGCCGTCAGACTGAATAATTTCAATCTGTGTTTTGGGCGACTTAGCTGACGGATCGTAAGCGTCATATGGGAGATCAAAGCTGTTGTTAACGGCAGTATAGTAGGTTGCGTTATAGCCGGCTTGTTCTGTGAGGGCTCGCATTTCCGGTAGGCAATCTTCCGTTGATGGATTAAATTTCACTGATTTTAAAGGACGGCGGCTGAGAAAGCGGTCCGCTAAATCGTTTAAAACGGTATCAGGATAATCCAACCAGTAAATAAAATAGGTATTTAAGACGCCATCATCGAGTTTGAGATAATCCCGCAAGGTGAAATCCTGTTCGAAGAAAGGAATCAATAATTGAGGGGCCAAGCTTTGATGATGATCAGGTTGTTCGTAGAGAAATTTAGCGCGTTGGAGCAACTTTTGTAAGACGACTTCCATACCACGTGAGACTGGGTGAAAATAAACTTGTTGGTACATTTGAAAACGGCTGACGATATAATCTTCAACCGCGTGCATGCCGTTGGCTAAAAAGGCAATCCCATTAGCGTAGGGCCGCATGACCCGCAAAACACGGGTTAAATCGAATTCACCATATTTGGTACCGGTATTATAAGCATCCCGCAATAGGTAATCCATACGATCAGCATCGATCTGACTAGAAATCATCTGGACAACCTGTGGATTAGGATAAGTGTGATCAATGACACTGGCCACTTTTGCGGGAAAATCAGGTGCGACTTGGCTCAGAATCTGATTAACTCTGGTTTCAGGTGTCATAATAATTTGGCGGGTAATTGATTCGTGATCTGTATTAAAGATGTGTTCAAAAGTATGTGAATAAGCACCATGACCGATATCGTGTAATAAGGCCGCGCAGAGTGCGACGAGCCGTTCGCTGTCATTCCAAAGGCCATCGTCAGGTTGCTTGGTGGGGTAATTGATTTGGAATTGATCACAGATTTGACGCGTAATTTCATAAACGCCTAATGAATGGGTAAACCGCGAATGTTCTGCCCCTTGGAAGACAGACGAAGTCGTACCCAACTGTTTGATTCGGCGAAGTCGTTGGAATTCTGGCGTATCGATTAAATCGAGAATCACTTGATAGTCGACACGAATATAGTTATGAACAGGATCGCGAAATACTTTTTCGCGGGTTAGTTTTTGAGGGGCATAGGTCACAAAAAAATCTCCTTCTAAGGCTGGTATCCTGGTTGATACCGGCGCAATAATTGTGTGTTCTTGGTCAGTTGTGTTTGGTAGTCGGCTTCTTGCATCAGTGTTTGTAAATCTGATTGCAAGGTTAACCCGGCATTTGATTGTAAGCTAGCGCTTAATTGTTGGCTGACACTAGCCACTGTGAGTGGTTGGTGCAGTAAATCAGCGAGGTTAGCCATTGTTTCGGGATGCACATCTGGGAAGGTCCAACGCGTTTGTTGTTGGGCTTTGCCAGCTTGATAGAAATGCTGCATTAAAGTGCCACGTGCTTGTTGGTCGCCTTCAATGCTAGCGTATAGTAAAATCGCAATCCCGTTTTTGGAGCGTCGTTGCGCAATGCCAGCGAACTTTTTCCCGTTGATACTAAGGTCGTATTCGCCGGGGCAGTAAGAATGCTGCACTTCAAAATGCGCGATGGTGATATTGCTCGTGTTGAAGGTCTCGCTAAAAAGGGCCTTCATTAATTCATAAGCCGCATTAATAGAGAGGTGATCAGCGGCTTCTGGCAGGTAAAGGCCCAGATTGAGAATACCGGTATCGGCAACAATGCCAAGGCCACCAGCGTTCCGGACAAAATAGTGATAGCCCGCGGCGGTCAATTGATCAGTAGCAGCGGTCAATTCAGGCAATTTGGTATCCATCATGCCTAAGATGACTGTTTTTTCGAGTGTCCAAAAATGAATAATTGGTTGTTGGCGTTCTTTGGTGAGGGCCAACAGTGTATTCGCGTGGGCAAAAGCGAGTTGACCTTGGTCAGCCGAAAATTGTTGATTAACAACGGACCATGTTTTCTGGGGATAAAGGGTCGCTAAATCTTGCAAAATAACACCTCACAATTCATTAATATACCTATAATTATAGCTTAAATTAGGATAACTGTCTTTAACTAAGGCGGGATTGCTTAATCAAAGGTGGCATGGCTAATTTGTTTAGCTTATAATGTAATTAATTTAGAATTTAGAGGGAGTTTATCATGGCTAGCAAAAAGAGTACGCCGATTAAAATTCATCTTGAAACAGAAATTACACAGGATGGTCAAACCGAAAGCCACGTTTTCGATGAAGACGGCGAATTAATCCAAATGGGCACGACGACTTATCTTCGTTACTTAGAACACGCACAAGGTCAAGAAACCGCCGTGCGCTTTAAGTTAGCAGAAGATGGGCAAGTTCAATTAACGCGTGGCACTGAAAAAGATGCGACACAATTACGCCTCTATTTTAAAATGCACGATGCACAAGGCTCACTTTACCAAACACAATACGGCAACTTACCAGTTTTGACGACGACTAATCATTTATTGATGACATTATCAGACGAACCACTTAGCGGTGAAGTTGTTGTTCATTATCAATTAGAAATCAGCCAACAGGTTGTTGGTGATTACAAATTACGATTGATTTTTAATGCTTAAACTAGTATGATTAAGGATAGACTGTTGAAAGGACGTGTACTGGTTGAAATTAGACGTTTTTAAAGGCCAAAATAAAGAAGAACTATCAATGATAGAAGTCGCTCACGCAATTTTAGAAGGTAAGGGCGACACAATTGCATTTGCTGACTTAACGAATGAAGTCCAAAATTATTTAGGCAAAAGTGATGAAGAAGTGCGTGCACGCTTATCACAATTTTATACAGATTTAAACGAAGATGGTAGCTTTATTTCTTTAGGCGAAAACGTTTGGGGCTTGCGTTCTTGGTACCCATATGAATCTGTCGATGAAGAAGTTAACCATCCAGAAGATGAAGAAGACCAACCAACTAAGAAGAAGCGTCGTAAGAAGGTTAATGCTTTCTTAGCCGATGTGGCTGATGACGACGATGTTATTGATTATAGTGATGATGATCCTGAAGACGAAGATTTAGACGTTGAAGATGAGGCAGAACTTGCAGTAACAGATGATGATTCTAGTGATGATCTAACTGAATATAAAGCAGACTTACAAAGCATCGGCGACGATGATGATGATGAAGACGACGATGCGCTTGAAGATGGTATCGAAGGTCAATTATCAGAATTTAGCGAAGATGATGATGAAGACGAAGAAGACGAGGATGACGATTTATAGTCGTTGCTCTAATATTCAACGTTCAAACAAAAAAGAGGTGTCAGGACAAATGATTTTGTCTGGGCACCTCTTTTTTAGATTTAGTTGACTGTTTCAAAGTGTTGTTCATAATGCAGAGCGGCCCCCACTAGATTGGCATCGTTTTTAAAATGGCAGATTTGTAGGTTGGGCTGTTTGAAGGCCTGTTCAGGATTTGAATAGAAGCGTTTATAAAAATTGATACGGCTATCTGGGGCAGTGAGCAACGTTTCAATATGAGTCTTCAGCTCTGGCAGCAAATCAGGGCTGTTGCTAATGCCGCCGCCAATGCCGATAATTTCTGGTTGATAGGCGGCATTTAAGAAAATCAGGATTTCAGCGAGTGACGCATACATCTGATCAACTTCTTGACTAGCGATGGGATCGCCTTGTTTCGCCAATTCAAAAACAGTTTTGCCATCGATCGTGTTAGGCAGTTTGAAATTCTTCAGTGAGACAGTCTTACCAATTTGAACGGGTGAGACTTTGGAATTGTTGAGTGTTTTGAGTGTATCAGCGAACCGCTTTTCAGGATTATCGAACTTCTCGGCAAGATTTTTTAAGATGAGGCCCTCTTGAACGATGGCCAAACCGATACCGGAACCGATAATTGTGAATAACGCGTTTTGATGATTTTGGCCCACGCCGAGGGTCATTTCCGCCAAAGCGGCACTTTCGGCATCGTTTTGTAAGGAGACGGGGCGGTTTAATTGGGTTGCAAAATCGTGTTGGAACTCACCGAGATGAAGAAAGGGTACATAGCTCATGCCGTGAACAATCCCTGTGTCTTCGTCCGGTTCACCAGGACAGCTCACCGCAATCCCAGCAATTGGTTCGTGTGCAGCACAAATGTCAGCTACTGTTTGATAGAACTTGTTCCGGGTGAGGGGTGTTGGAAACTGGTCTTGATCTTCGAGTTTTTGGGCCGTCCAAAAGCCGTATTTAACGGCCGAACCACCGATATCTAATACTAAGATTGTTTCTGTGGATTGAACCATAGTCGCAAACCTCCTTGATTTTAACAACCACCCTATAGTACTACAAAAAAGCGTCTAAAAGCAGTTAATAAGTTAGGTGATTTTTGCTTGACGCTAAAATAGATTTCTTGTATTATATTCTATGGGCGCTTTACAATTATTTGTGAAGCCAGAATCGGTTAACAAGCTCCCTGTTCATTTTGAATAGGGAGCTTGTTTTTGTTTTTTGTTGTTTCCCAGAGAACTGAAGGATTAGCATTGGCTAAGAAGAAAAGGAGAATATTTATATGACCAAATATGTTTTTGTAACAGGTGGCGTTGTTTCCTCATTAGGTAAAGGAATCGTTGCGGCTTCACTCGGTCGTTTATTAAAGAATCGTGGCTTAAAAGTAACGATTCAAAAATTTGATCCATACATCAACGTGGATCCCGGTACAATGAGCCCTTACCAACATGGTGAAGTTTTCGTAACAGATGATGGTACTGAAACTGATTTAGATCTTGGCCATTACGAACGTTTTATCGACAACAATTTAAATAAATATTCTAACGTGACGACAGGTAAAATTTATTCAGAAGTTTTACGTAAAGAACGTAAAGGTGAATACCTTGGCGCAACTGTTCAAGTCATTCCACATATCACAAACATGATTAAAGAAAAAATCATGCGTGCTGCGACAACTACTGATTCAGATATCGTCATTACTGAAATCGGTGGGACTGTTGGTGATATTGAATCACTACCATTCTTAGAAGCACTTCGTCAAATGAAGGCGGATGTCGGTGCTGAAAACTGTATCTACATTCACACAACATTGGTGCCTTACTTAAAGGCTGCTGGTGAAATGAAGACTAAACCAACACAACACAGTGTTAAAGAATTACGTGGCATTGGTATCCAACCAAATGTCTTGGTTTGTCGGACTGAAAAAGCAATTCCAGATGACATGCGTAACAAAATTGCGCAATTCTGTGATGTTGAACCCGAAGCAGTTGTTGAATCACGCGATGCAGAATCAATCTACGATATTCCATTGTTATTGAAGAACCAAGGTTTAGATGATTTTGTCTTGAACCACTTCAAGATGACAGCCCCAGAAGCTGACATGACAGAATGGATCGACATGTTACACACAATCAAGAACCTTGAAGGTACAAAGAAGATTGCCTTGGTTGGTAAATATATCGAATTACAAGATGCTTACATCTCAGTGAATGAAGCATTACGTCATGCTGGTTATGTTTATAACACAGACGTTAAAGTGACACCAATTCAATCAGAAGATATCACTAAAGAAAATGTTGCTGAAACATTAGCTAGTTTCGATGGCATCATCGTGCCTGGTGGTTTCGGCGATCGTGGTTTGGAAGGGATGATTCTTTCAATCCAATATGCCCGTGAAAATGATGTGCCATATCTTGGTATCTGTTTAGGGATGCAAATGGCAAGTATCGAATTTGCCCGCAACGTTGCCGGTATCACAGATGCCACAACTGGTGAAGTGCACCCAGATGCAGAACACAAATTAATCGACATCATGTCAGATCAAAAAGATCTTGAAAATATGGGTGGGACACAACGTCTTGGTTTGTACCCATGTAAGTTAAAACCAGGTACTAAGACTGCCGAAGCTTATGATAACCAAAGTGTTATCCAACAACGTCACCGTCACCGTTATGAATTCAATAACGAATACCGTGACTTGTTAACAGACAAGGGCTTAGTATTTGCTGGTACTTCACCTGACAACCGTTTAGTTGAAGTCATCGAAATTCCAGAAAACAAATTCTTCGTGGCTGCACAATATCACCCAGAATTCTTATCACGTCCAAACAAACCAGAAGGCTTGTTCAAAGCATTCATCGGCGCAACAATGTAATTAATAAAAACTCGGCTCATTTGTGGGCCGAGTTTTTTTGTCCACTGATTCACAAGGGATTAAATGTCTGAATTAATTAAAAAGTTATTGCTATAAACTATAATTTGTTATAAAACGAATGATATTCTGAGAATGGCTTGTAATTTAGCAATTAATTAATTATTATTATACGTGTATGACTTATTTAGAAACGATATAACATGTTTTTAGGTATGTTAACAAATCGATAATCAATTAAATAATAAACTTGGAAAGCCAAAAGCGTACTTTAAGTTGCAATAACTTAGTTAATTAGTCAACGGAAGTTTGCTCTTTTGTTATGAATCGAACGGAGAAATCTAAAAAATGAAAAAAATGTTAATTCAAGGCGGTAATCTTCTATCAGGGGAAGTGACAATTGGCGGCGCTAAAAACAGTACGGTAGCAATTATCCCAGCAGCGATTTTGGCAGAATCCAAAGTTGTTCTGGATAGTGTGCCGCACATCAAGGACGTCAACAGCTTACTATCAATTTTAGAAGATATGTCGGTTACTTCAACCTTCACGGGCGATACGGTTGAAATTGATCCGACAAATATTGTATCAACACCTTTACCAAGTGGTAAAATTCAAAGTTTACGGGCTTCATATTATTTCATGGGGGCTTTGTTAGGGCGTTTCGGTAAAGCAATCGTGGGCTTGCCTGGTGGCGATGATATCGGACCACGGCCAATCGACCAACACATTAAAGGTTTCGAAGCCCTTGGTGCGGTGGTTACCAATAATCATGGGGCGATTGAAATTAACGCACCAGAAGGTTTACACGGCGCTAAAATTTATCTAGACATGGCATCGGTTGGGGCAACCATTAACCTATTATTGGCTGCTGTTCGTGCTGAAGGTCAAACAGTCATTGAAAATGCTGCGCGTGAACCTGAAATTGTCGATATCGCGACTTTCTTAAATAATATGGGTGCAAAGGTTCGTGGAGCCGGTACTGATATTATTCGGATTGAAGGGGTGGCCCACTTATACGGCCACAACACACATACGATTATTCCTGACCGGATTGAAGCCGGGACTTACCTCAGCATGGCAGCTGCCATCGGTGACGGGGTGAACGTTAAAAATATCATTAGCGAACATATGGATGCTTATCTTGCTAAGTTAGAAGAAATGGGCGTTAAGATGGATGTTAAAGAAGACAGTATTTTTGTTTATCCATCACCTGATTTGAAGATGGTACAAGTCAAGACAATGCCATATCCTGGTTTTGCGACTGACTTACAACAACCCTTAACACCACTTTTATTGAAAGCACAAGGGGAAGGCCTAGTTGTTGATACGCTTTATCCTAAACGGACGCGTCATGTTCCAGAATTAATTCGGATGGGTGCGGATATCTCAATCGAAAATGATGTTATCTTATTGCACCATGCGGATAAATTACAAGGTGCAGAAGTATCAGCCGATGAAATTCGTGGTGGCGCATGTCTGATGATCGCGGGCTTGATGGCCAACGGTGTGACAACCATTACGAACGCAAGTAATATTTTAAGAGGATATGATCGCGTTATTGATAAACTAACGGGCCTCGGGGCTGTCGTTAAAATGGTTGAAGAATAACCGCGAACGTCTATTGTTTTTTGTTGGCATTCGTGCTAATATTTAATGGTTATGTAAACAAATATCTCTGACATAGTAAATATCTCAGGGCGAAACTTAAGTTGAGTGCCATTTCGGTGGCACACTAACTTTAGTAAAAAGGAGCGGAAAAGACATGAAACAAGGTATTCATCCAGATTATCACAAGGTTGTATTTATGGATTCATCAACTGGCTTCAAGTTCATCTCAGGTTCAACTGCTAACTCAGCTGAAACTGTTGAATGGGAAGACGGTAACACATATCCATTAATTCGTGTTGAAATTTCATCAGATTCACATCCATTCTATACTGGTAAACAAAAATTTACTCAAGCAGATGGTCGTGTCGATCGTTTCAACAAAAAATATGGTTTTGCAGACAAGAACGCTGCCAAATAATTATTTTGGAACCGGGGAATTTTTCCCTGGTTTTTTTTTGCACAAAAAAGACACGATTGGACGTTCAATCGTGCCTTTTACGGTTATTTAATGCATAATTGCTGAATTTTGTGCGTACCGATACAAGCTATTAGAATGATTGGGAAAAATTGAAGCGGTAATAAGAAGAGTAATAATGTCGCCGTGACGTACGGTTGCGCTACGATGATAGTACAGCTGACGGCTACTACGGTTGCGACAAGCAGTCCTGGGGTGTAGGGGAAGAGGACTGCCAAACTTAAACCGATTGCTGCACTGGCGAAGATGGCTGGAAAAATTTTACCACCGCGCCACCCGAAAGCAAAGATGAGGTTGGTTAAAACTGTTTTGCCAAGTCCGATTAAGAGTAAGTAGCCAAACGATTGATCCAAGCCGGATTTGGTAAAGGTTAGTAAATAGTGTTCTCCGGAAAACAGTAAATAGGGGGACAATAGACCGCAAGCGCCTAGGCAAATACCAGCGATAACGGCGAGTAAAACTGGTCGGTGAATGGTGTCGGCAAGCCACTGACACCATTGTTCGATTTTTAAAAATAGATTGCCAAAAACGAATCCGACAATTAATGCTAAAATAAGTAATGGCCAGACTGCCAATGTCCAATGAATGGTTGGCGTGTGTAAGGCAAACGGGCTTTCTTTGGGGAATAATTGATTGACTAAAGTAAAACCAAGTAACCCCGTGGCCGTCGTTAGAATATATAATAGCATTTGGTTGAAATGGGATTTAAAGTGTTCGCGAAGCGGCGTTTTTTCAATAGCCTCACCCACACCAGCGAATGGGGCGTGGAAAATAGTAGCCAGCATTGCGCCAATTCCCATATTTAAAAATAGTGTTTGTTGGTGGGCTGTTAATTTAAGGCGATCACCCAACCAAGTGATCAAGCCGCCGACGATAGCTGATAATGCTGCTTCGGGCCCTAAACTGGCACCGCAAGCTAGGACGACTAAGGCCGCAATGATATTTTTACCGACTTGATGCTGATAGGCAACGGCGCCGGTTTGTTTGAATTCGCTAAGTGTTTCGTGCATTGTTTTCGGATAAGGACCCCAAGAACGCTGCATTAAACCAACGAGGATGCCACCGAATAATCCGATGACTAAGGGATAGGCAGGATGGTTGAAATGTGAATAACCAACTTGCCAAATAAGGTGTGTGCTGAGGTTGATAAGCGCTAAGAAGGCGGCGGCTAAGCCACCAATTAATAAGCCTAACAGTAAGCTGTATAGTACAAAGATAATTTTAAATTGCGTGGTTTTAGTGGTCGATGATGGCATAGGCCCTCCTAAAAATGGGATTATTTATGCACTATTATGCACTAACCACGTGTATTTGACCATAGTAGAATTGTGATTAATCATGGAGGAGAATAATAATGAAAATTGATCGGCTACAAGCATTTAGTGACGGGGTTTTTGCGATTTTGCTGACACTGCTAGTGTTAGATTTTAAGTTGCCCAACTACAAGATTGGGCATTTGGGGCAAGCTGTAATCGCGCAATGGCCCATTTTAGCAGCGTATATGTTATCATTTTTTTATGTAGGAACGTTATGGTTATTTCATCATGACTATTTTGCTAAAATTAAACGGACGAATTGGCAACTCAATATCTTAAATTTGATTCTATTGTTTGCCATCACGCTGATTAATTACCCGACGAGTCTGTTATCCGAAGCAGTTGCGCAACGAAATTTAGCGGATATTCGCTTTGCATTCACAAGTTATGCACTAGTGGCGTTGGTGATCTCGGGTCTATTTTGGGTATTGTACCGGTTCATGGCGGTGCATCAAGATTTGATGATCCATCAAGAACAACACGAACAATTCTACCGAGCCATTCGCAATGATCCACTACGGAGTGTGCTGATTTACGTAATTGCATTGGTGGGGATTCAGTTTAATGTCGTTGTCGGGGCATTATTAATCCTCTTGGGAAACGTCTTCCACTTTATTGCGTATTTGCGTTTGAGTCGGAATATTGAAAAACATCATTTAATTGAATAAGGAGTGATAAAAGTGGCAAAACGAACACAAAATTGGCGCTGGGTCGATTGGGTCTACGTCTTCACGATTGCGAGTCATTTGCTATATATCGGAATTGCTTTAGAAGAAATGTTAAATCATCCCGATCAAAATGCGGGTTTAGCCTTTACGATGGTTCAAGTTGTTGGGGGGCTAGTCATTGCGACCTTACCAATTATCTTGGAACGGTTTATGCGTTATCGATTCCCAGAAATATTATATGCCGTTTATTTAGTTTTTATCTATTGTTCGATTTTATTAGGGACCGGGTTACATTTTTATAGTCAAATCTATTATTGGGATAAATTCCTGCATATTTTAAGTGCTGGCTTGTTGGCAGGCTTAGGTTATACGATTTTTTCAGCCTTGATTTCGAGTCATTTACGCCAAACTATTTCACCATTATTGATGAGTATCTTTGCTGCAACGTTTGGCAGTACAATTGGTGTTTTCTGGGAATTCTACGAGTTCACAGGTGATCGCTTATTAGGTCTAAACATGCAACGTTTTATGGCAAATGGCCACTTACTACGTGGACAAGCGGCCTTAGTTGATACGATGGGCGATTTATTAGCAGATGTGGTCGGCTCAATTTTAATCGCAATCATCGGTTATTTCTGTATTGAACACAACCGGGAATGGCTAAATAAATTAACGTTTACCAAAAAATAGAGCGATTAATCAACCGTTTTGACTCCGAGCAGTTGCCTAGTTGTGCAAATAAGCGACGTAGCAAGGCACAGGAGTCAGGTTGAGTAAACGCGTTTCTAAAAGTAAAAGGGCGCTAAGACAAAAGTAATTTTGTCTTAGCGCCCTTTTTATTAGTCGAATTTTTATCGGCTAAACGTGTTCTATCAGTCATATTCTTGCGGTTAATGCCGAATGTCAAACGATTGCTGTCAGCAATCATTCGCCACTCTCTGTTAATCCTCAGAATAGCCTCGACTGATGGCACACTCTTTTTATTAAGATGTTTTTTTAGCCGCGTCTGCTCGATTTTTACGAAGAACACGGGTATTTTGATTGACCCAAAAGAGGTTAATCACGACTAAGACGGTGGTGGAAATGAAGACTCCACCATAACCGAAAAAGCCAGAAACGCTTGAACCAATTAGTGGTCCGGCAACGTTGCCCATTGCTTGGAAGGATTGGTTATAACTGAAAATACGGCCGGCGGAATTATGCGGCGAGTATTTGGCTAGAATGGTTTGAACTTGTGGTAATAAAGCTGCATCGGCAATCCCGACAAGCAGACGCAAGGCGCCTAATTGCCAAACGTTTTGAACGAACGCTTGGGGGATGTAGACGAAGACCGCGAAGATCAAACCACCAATCAGGATTTTATCGGACCCGATTCGATCACCGAGGGCACCAAAGCGCGGTGCGGCAATCAGGGTCGCAATCCCCGGAATCGCGGCGACAATCCCGCTGACTAACGCGACATTTTTGCCATGGTCCATTAATTGGCGAACGTATAAACTTAACAAAGGACTAATCGAGTTGTTGGAAGCTTGAATAATCATTGTTGTGACAAACATCCCGATAATTAAATGGGGATATTTAAGATTTTGGATCAGTTGTTTACCGGGAACTTGATCGCCTTTTTCGATTGGTGTGAAGTTTTCATGAACGAAAGCTAAACAGAGTAAGAAGACGACGAATAAAATGGTTCCGGTAATGAAGAAGGTCGTTCGGTAACCAGTCATTTCAGCAACAACGCCACCAAGTAGTGGGCCTAACAGAGTTCCAGAAACGGTCCCAGTTGTCAGAGTTCCTAAGGCTTGACCACTCTTTTCTTGAGGAGCGGAAGTTGCGATGAGGGCGTTTGAGTTACTGATATAACCAGAAAATACCCCTTGCAACAAACGAAGTGCAATCAGCTCGTAGACGTTTTGGACTAAGCCCATTGCCCCTAGGACAATAGCCATCCCAAGCGAAGCACGGAGTAACATTAATTTACGACCGCGACGATCGGCAATTTTGCCCCACCAAGGCGAGATAATAGCCGTTACTAAGAAGGTGATCGAGTAGGTTAACCCACTCCACATACTCAGTTGTGCGGCGGAAAAATCGCCTAACGTATCTATATAAAGTGACATAAAGGGCATGATGAGGCTAAAGGCAACCCCGGCCATAAAATTCCCAAACCATAAAACAACAAGGTTTTGCTCCCATTGTTCTCTGGGTCTGAATAAACGTTGACGGATATGAGTCAACATGAAACAATCATCTCGATTCTAATGAGTTAAAGCGGCGACCATTGCTTTTGATAAGCTTGGTAAGTCGCTAGTAGTGCAGGTTGTTGTGCAAAAATTTGTGCCAACTGTTGACTCTTAGCTTGAGGCAATTGGCGTTTAAAATATAAACGTTGTGTATGGTAGGCGTCTAATGCGCATTTTTGCTGTTCTAAGGTACCAGATTGCGCGAAAAAGAGCAGCCAGTCTAAATACCAGTCTTTAGGGCTATCAGCCTCATAAAGCGCTAGTAGCGCCATTAATTGTTCAGCAGGTGCAATTAATAGGTAGTGATTACGTTGCAACGGCGTCAGCGTCAAGTCATCGGTTTCAGGAACAACAATCGGTTTGGTACCTAATTGTGCGAGAAACTGGGAAAAAGAGGACGCAACAGTCAACCACTGGTCAACTTCGGTATCAATGTAGCGAATGCTGGGATTATCAGGTGATTGTTGATAATCGAACGCAAAATATTGCGTACCGTGTTGACTAAATGGTATCAAATAATCAGGCCATTGCGCCACTTCTATGACTGCTTGTGAACCCGTTGCAATACCCGCGAGATAATGACACTCAACGTGGTCTAAACCATCACTAGTCGGTTCGCTAGTGGGAAGGCTAAAGCGGCTTAAAAAACCACCGTTAGTCTCTTGGCATAGTGCTAAATAATCCGCTGGTAAAGCTGCGTTAGGTTTGATAAATCGCGGATCAATCAGCCCGCTATCCGCAATTGTTGGGTGTGCAGAAAACATGTGAGACCTTCCTTTGCTAATAGGGATATCTCTCTAGTTTACCACTAATCGGCGATAGTTTTGAATTTTGTTAAGAATAATAATTCTGCTTTATTTGTGAATAAGAGTCTGCTACTATGAAGACAATATCAAAAGAAAAGAGGATTAGTTTATGCTATGGTTAGTTGTGATTATTATATTAGTATTAATCGTTGGGACCGTTGCGTTTTACATCAGCACGTATAATGGCATGGTCAAAAGCCGCAACTGGGCGGATGAATCATGGAGCCAAATCGATGTGCAACTCAAGCGCCGGAATGATTTAATTCCCAACTTACTATCAACGGTGAAAGGTTACGCTAAATACGAACAAGAAACATTTACCAAAGTTGTAGAAATGCGTAATCAATTATTAGAAATGCCAAGTGATGATCGTCAAGCAACGATGGCTGTTTCTAATCAATTATCAGAATCATTGAAGAGCATCTTGTCATTAACAGAAAGTTATCCAGATTTGAAAGCAAATGCTGAATACATGAAATTAATGGAAGAATTAACGAATACTGAAAACAAGATTGCTTACGCACGTCAATTGTTCAATTCAAGTGCAACTCGTTTTAACAATAAAATTGAAACTTTCCCAGGCAACATCATCGCTGGGGCACATAACTTCCAAAAGACGGCTTACTTAGCAACGCCAGAAGTTGAAAAAGAAGTGCCAAAAGTTTCTTTCGATTAGAGTGTGATCTGAAATGTTATATGAACAAATTGCACAGAATAAACGACGGACCGTCTATGTGATGATTGGTTTCTTGATGCTTGTACTCGCAATTGGTGCGGCATTAGGCTATCTCTTCATGCAAAACACCTTGACGGGTGTGATCATTGCGGCGGTCTTAGCGGCCGTTTATATGGTAATGATGATTAGTAATTCCACTAATGTGGTCATGCAGATGAATCACGCGCACGAAATTAAGGATGCCAGTCAGTATCCAGATTTATGGCATATTGTTGAAGACATGGCAATGGTCGGTCAGATTCCAATGCCACGGGTTTTTATCGTCGACGATGATAGTCCCAACGCTTTTGCGACGGGCAATGATCCTAAAAATGCCGCGGTTGCTGTAACATCCGGTATTATGGCCCGGTTAAATCGTGAAGAATTAGAAGGTGTGATTGCCCACGAGGTTTCACACATCAAGAACTACGATATTCGCTTATCGACGATTGCTTTGGCGTTAGCTGCGGTCATCTCGTTACTTGTTAATATCGGTAGTAATATGATGTGGTGGGGCGGCGGTCGTGATCGCGATGATGACCGTGAAGGTGGCGCAGGCAATGTGATTGCCTTAGTCTTTTCAATTCTTTTAATGATTCTGGGACCATTAGCGGCTAGCATTGCACAGATGGCCTTGTCGCGAAATCGTGAATACTTAGCGGATGCTTCCGGCGTTGAGTTGACTCGGAATCCAGAAGGGTTAATCAATGCCTTATTGAAGATTTCTAATAGTGAACCGATGCAAGCTGCGGATCCGTCTAGCGCGGCGTTGTATATCTCAGATCCGTTTAAGGGTCGCGGTAGCTTTGGTGCGCATTTATTTGATAGTCACCCACCAATTGAACAACGGGTCGAACGTTTACGTAATATGTAGTAGTTATTAATTGGCTTAAAAGAGACTGATCGCAATTGTTTGCTGATCAGTCTTTTTTTGTGTGAAACTTTCGGCGTCTGACTGATTAACGGGTATAATGAATGTAAGGTGGTGGGAATGATGGTTAATCAAAAATTACGACGATTAATGAATTTACAGACGGTACTGATCACACAATTGCAAGATCGCCAAACAACGGCAGTCATGCGGCAAATGATACAACAACAATTATTGCCACAAGTACGTGGTCAATTGCTGTTGGCGTTACAGGACAAGCGGCTATTTCAATTGCCAACTGCAACCCAAACAAAGCTGGAACAATTGTTAATTCAGAATTTGATTGAGCCTAGTAATGGTGCGGCCTTAAATGCGCTTTGGCTAGAGACAACCCAATTACGGTACCATCTTCCCACCAAAAACGGACTGGTTGCTCATTTTGCCCAGTTAGAGTTGGAAAACTGGGATGATAACAGCTTGCGCGCTTATGCGGCCATTATCAGGCAGCAAGAACCGTTGTTTAATCTAACGGCTGCCAATCGTGCGCTACATCGCGTGGGCTCACCACTTTATCAGCAGTTATATCAAGCCTATGGTGGTCGGACAACGAATCGGTTGGTTAATTGGCAACGAGCTAATTTAGTTTTGATGCAGTTGGGTGCACAGCTAGATGCGCACCATTTTTTACAATTAGCGGCAGAAGATTTTGAAATCTATTCAGAAATGCCACCGGACGCGCCATTTTTAAAGACGTTTGCACAGAGTGTTCAACTTGCTTTTAAAGACCAGGATTTGACGGATCAGCGGCTGCATCAATTTAGAATGTATCTGGATCGGCAAAATATTCAGTATATTCGAACCCATTTTAAGACTGCCGGTGATTCTGATGAAATGGCACTCCAAAAATTCGTCGCGCAACGGCAAAAGAAGCAGCGGGCGTATTGGTTGAAAAGGGAACCGGCCCGCTTGCATAATAAATATATGCGCGGTGTCACTTTTAATTCGGATGCTAACTTGAATCGTAAACGGTTGACGCCTGATTTTCATAGCGAATTTATCATTGATCGAACTGGGCAGTTTGTGACGCAGTGGGATGTGTTACGGTATCGGACACCTCATCAAATTGAAAGTGATCCGGCACAGTATGTATTGAATATCGCCGAAAAAAATGCGTTATTAAATGGCGAATCTTTCAACTATGCTAACCGTAATAATTTACAACATGCCCAACTGGATAGTCGACCGCCACGCCAATTGGATCATCAATTACGCGACCGGGCCTTTGCCGGCTGGCAGAGTCCTAATAAACAACAATATCGGCAATCAGCAGAAAAAAGTGATGCCTATTCACGATCTTATTAACGGATTGGTCGGCTAGAATCTGCTGTTGGTCTTTTGAAAATTTATGGTACAATGTTGCGTAGTTAACCACGCGAAATAGTCGGGTGGGCTTTTTATAAGAATCATAAAAATAAGATTGAAAGCGTGGGCTTTTGATCACTAACCAATAGGAGCTATTTAAGATATGAAAATGCAATTGAGCGAAATTGCACGGATGACTGGTGCGAAAAATGAGACTGAACAATGGGCGACAGTAGAAGTGACAAGTGTTGCTTTTGATGCGCGTGAATTACGGCCAGGGGCGTTATTTGTCCCACTAGCCGGTAATCGGGATGGTCATGATTTTATCAATCAAGCACGAGAAAACGGTGCGGTAGCGACATTATGGGCCAGTGCACGTGATGATCAACCAACTGATTTTCCAGTATTACTTGTGAAAGATCCGCTAGCAGCGTATCAACAATTGGCTAAACGGTACTTACTAAAGATTAATCCTAAAGTTGTGGCGATTACTGGGAGTAACGGTAAAACAACCACTAAGGATATGACAGCTGCTGTATTGGGCAGTCAATATAATATTCATAAAACACAAGCAAACTTTAATAATGAAATTGGTGTTCCTCAGACGATTTTGTCAATGGAAGCCAATACTGAAATTCTCGTCATTGAAATGGGAATGGACCGCCCTGGACAATTGCACGCTTTAAGCGAAATCGCAATGCCAGATGTGGCCGCCATTACCATGATTGGTGAAGCACACATTGAATTTTTCAAAACACGGGATAAAATTGCCGATGCCAAGATGGAAATCACCGACTTTTTAAAAGAAGATGGCTTATTGGTGTATGACGGTGACGAACCACTCTTAAATGAACGCGTTGGCGATTTGGAACGTGAAACTTTTGGGAGTGCGACAACCAACACACTTTATCCAATTCAAGTCCGTGCTGGTGAAACGAAGACGCAATTTAAGTTGAATGCTTGGCCAGATGTGGCTTTTGAAATTCCAATGATGGGTGCGTACAACGTCAATAACACCTTAGCCGCTATTTTAATTGGCCAACATTATCACATTAAACCAGAAGTGATGAGCAAGGCGTTAGCTAATTTTGAAGTAACGCGTAACCGAACAGAATGGTTGGTCGGGACCGCAGGGCAAAGAATGTTAAGTGATGTATATAACTCAAATCCAACAGCGGCTATCGAAGTGTTACGCAATTTTAGCCATTTTGAAACTGATGGGCGCCGAATCGCCGTCTTAGGGGACATGTTGGAACTCGGAACAGCTAGCAAGAAACTTCATGAGAGTTTGGCAACGGTCTTAGATCCTGCTCAAATCCAAGAAGTTTATCTATTTGGGACGGAAATTAAACCACTATTCGATAAGCTCGCAACAATTTATCCAGCAGAACAACTACACTACTTTGAAAAAACACAGCAACCTGAATTAATTACCGCTTTAGCAGAAACCATCCAACCATCCGATTTAGTCGTCTTAAAGGCTAGTCATGGCTTGCATTTAGAAAAAGTAGTGGCTGCTTTGACGACTGAGAACGATTAACAAGGCAAAAAGAATTTTAGCTGATTCATTTACAGCGGTAGAGTCGGGTTCGCACGACTAATTAATGTCATAAAACAATGAATATCACCCATAATCGGGTTAATTCCGTTTGCTAATTAATGGTGAGCGTGATAAGCTATTAAGGAGCTTTTTTAATGAAAAAGGCTCTTGAAAACAATTATATTACAAGACAGATTTTTGAAAATGGTGTAACTGATGAAGTGGACCTGTTTTGTAATGGCATGTTTTTTACAAAACAAGGAGGAACACTATTTGAAATTCTCAGAATTAGGTCTATCAGAACCAATCATGAAAGCAATTAGCCGCGCAGGCTTTGAAGAAGCAACACCAATCCAAGGGGAAACAATTCCTTTGGCATTAGCTGGCAAGGACGTTATCGGCCAAGCTCAAACAGGGACTGGTAAAACAGCTGCTTTCGGTTTACCAATCTTACAAAACTTAGATTTAGATAACCCGGATATCCAAGCATTAATCATTTCACCAACACGTGAATTGGCCATCCAAACACAAGAAGAACTTTACCGTTTAGGTCGCGACCGTAAAGCTAAGGTTCAAGTTGTTTATGGTGGTGCTGATATTCGCCGTCAAATTCGTTCATTAAAAGATCACCCACAAATTCTTGTTGGGACACCAGGTCGTCTATTGGATCATATCAATCGTCGGACTGTTAAATTAGATCACGTTAAAACATTAGTTTTAGATGAAGCTGATGAAATGTTAGACATGGGTTTTGTGGATGATATCGAAAGTATCATCAAACAAGTACCTGAAAAACGTCAAACATTATTATTCTCAGCAACATTACCTGCACCAATCATGAAGATCGGTAAGAGCTTCATGACAAATCCAGAAATGATCAAAGTGAAGTCAAAAGAATTAACTGCTGACTTAATCGATCAATATTATGTTCGTGCTAAAGACTTTGAAAAATTCGACATTATGACCCGTTTATTCGATGTTCAATCACCAGAATTAACATTGATTTTCGGCCGGACAAAACGTCGTGTTGATGAATTAACACGCGGTTTGAAGGCTCGTGGCTACAATGCTGAAGGTATTCATGGTGATTTATCACAACAAAAACGGATGAGCGTCTTGAAATCATTTAAGGCTGGCCGTTTGGATGTCTTAGTTGCAACAGATGTTGCTGCTCGTGGACTTGATATCTCTGGTGTAACGCATGTTTATAACTACGATATTCCTCAAGATCCAGACAGTTATGTTCATCGTATTGGCCGTACTGGCCGTGCCGGTAAATCAGGTGTTTCAGTTACTTTCGTGACACCAAACGAAATGGAATACTTACGGATTATCGAAGAATTAACGAAGAAACGGATGTTACCTTTACAACCACCTTCAGAAAAAGAAGCCTTCAAGGGTCAATTAGCAGCAGCTGTTGCTGATATCAACTCAATGATTGAAAAAGGCCAATTAGCTAAATACAACGAAGAAGCTGAAGAATTATTAAAACAATTCTCAGATGTTGAATTAGCTTCAGTTCTTTTGAAGACAATCAGTAAAGAAGCCGTTCCAGTTAAGATCACACCAGAACGTCCATTGCCTTCACGTAAAAAGGGTGGCAATCGTGGCGGAAACCGCGGCGGCAGTCGTGGTGGTAATAGCGGCAATCGTCGTGGCGGTAACGGCGGTGGTTATCGTGGTGGTAACCGTCGTAGTAGTGGCGATGGCAAACGTCGTGGCAACGACAGCAGCAAAGATGGCCGTCGTAGCAGCAGTAACGGTGATAGCAGCAAACGTCGTAGTAACGACAATCGTGGCGACAGCCGTAAGAAGACTGATGGCCGTTCAAAACGGAACTTCACAATTCGGACAAATGATAAATAATTAACGTTTAATAGCGTCCTACCAATTTTGGTGGGGCGCTATTTTCATATCATGATGTGACAGAGCTGTAAGTTTTTTCCGCATCGGCTTTGTGGTAAACTTAATAGAAAATAGGCTACTAGGGGCGAATACTGTGATAGTTGGATTAGGAATTGATTTGGCTGAAATCGACCGATTTGAAAAAGCACAAGAGAAAAATAGTCGTTTTGCTGAAAAAGTATTAACGGCAACTGAATTTGAACTTTTTAGTCATTATACTGGTCGTCGGGCACTAGAATTTTTGGCCGGCCGTTTTGCAGTCAAGGAAGCCTTTAGTAAAGCTTATGGGACAGGGATTGGCCAGGTAAAACTGCAAGCAGTGGAAACGCTGAATGATCCCCAGGGCAAACCGTACATCAAACAAGATTTATTTGATGGTGTGGTTCACGTCTCGCTTTCACATACAGCAACACTCGTGATCGCAGAAGTTATTTTGGAAAGAGGTTAAGACATGACAGTCGGTTACTTACGACCAACACGCATTTTAGTTGATCAAAATGCAATTTATGAGAATATTCAAAACGAATTAAAACACCTTGAAGGTACAGATACCGTGATCTTTCCGGTATTGAAAGCCAATGCTTACGGTCATGGCCTCATACCAGTCGCGGAGGCCGCTCAAGCCGCTGGTGCCGCTGGTTTTTGTGTGGCGCTATTAGACGAGGCTTTAGCGTTACGTCGGGCTAATTTCACGGAACCAATCTTGGTCCTTGGGATTACACAACCTAGTGAAATTGAATTAGCTGCTGCCAATCAAATTTCATTGACGGTCGGTTCGCTCGAATGGTTACAAGAAGCAGCTGCAATTGCCCAACAGGTACCTTATCTCCATCCAGTACCCATCCATTTGAGTATAGACAGTGGTATGGGTCGAATTGGCATGCGCGATGAAGCTGAGCTCTTAGCAGCTTATACCTTTATCAAAGCACATTCTGATTATTTCGATTTCGAAGGGGTATTCACGCATTTTGCAACAGCCGATGATCCTGATGATACTTATTTTAAGGAACAAAGCGCACGCTTTAATCAGCTAATGACGGCTTTACCGGAACGGCCTAGATTTGTTCATGTTTCTAACTCAGCAACGAGTTTATGGCATGCGGCATGTAATGGTAATATTATTCGGATGGGCATTAGTTTATATGGTCTTAATCCTTCTGGTAATGCGATTCCTGATTTACCTTATCTGCTTAAACCAGCACTCGGGATTGAATCAGAATTGGTCTTTGTCAAACAAGTTGTAGCTGGCACCAAAATTGGCTATGGTGCGACTTATGAAGCCTCTGAAGGCGAATGGATTGGTACGATTCCAATGGGTTATGCTGATGGCTGGTTGAGAAGAATGCAAGGTTCAACAGTCTTGGTAGATGGCCAACGCTGTGAAATTGTCGGCCGGGTTTGCATGGATCAAATGATGATTCGCTTACCAAAATGCTATCCAGTAGGGACGAAAGTGGTCTTTGTTGGTAAGAGTGGCAACGATGAAATCACGTTACAAGAAGTGGCAGATTATGCCGATACAATTCACTATGAAATTATCTGCGATCTATCAGATCGGATTCCCCGTGTATATACCGGGTTAGATGAACACTAACGATTAACAATTTTGCTTATCTTCATTTCTGTGTTAGGATAAATACAGGTTAAAAAGTGTTGATTTCGGAGGCTGATGAAGATGGAAGCTAACCACGAACAATTATCCGTTAACTTAGACGTTAAATTAGTACAAGAGATTAAAACCTATTGCGAGGTTTACGGCCTTGATGAGAATGATTTGATTCAAGATGCCATCCATGAATTTATGGCAACCCGGCAAGCGAAGGTTGATAACGTCGTTAACGGCTATGTCGAAATGGCCAATCTTAATAGTCAAATCGCCGCTGAATTCAACGCTTGTGAAAGTGAGGCTTATGCCCGCATTCGCACAGTTGATTTATCCTAATTGGAGGGATAGAAGTGGGAGAATTGATACAACGTGGTGATATTTATTATGCAGACTTATCACCAGTAGTAGGATCTGAACAGGGTGGCATGCGTCCCGTGTTAATTATTCAAAATGACGTGGGCAATCATCACAGTCCAACAGTAATCGTGGCGGCTATTACGGCGAAGATTCAAAAGCCTAAGTTGCCAACACATGTCGGTATCACAGCTAAGGCCAATGGTGTTGAGCGTGATTCTGTTATCTTGTTGGAACAAGTCCGGACGATTGATAAACAACGTCTCAAAGACAAGGTCACGCATTTAGTTGCTGAGAAGATGCGTCAAGTTGATCGCGCGTTAACAATTAGCGTTGGGCTCCAACCTGTTTTGAATCCTTAATACATAAGTTTAGTGTGAGAGTCTCAGACAAGGTGTCTGAGGCTTTTTCTCTTTGATATCGAGTGTTCAGATGTGCTATGATAGTAATCGCATTGAAAAAACGTGGTTCGTAACCATCCCACGCTAAAAAAACTAGGAGGATTATTAAATGACTAATCAAAATCGCTTGCGTAGTGTGATCTTAAATGGCTTAGTTGCTGCGCTATACGTGGTATTATCACTATTTCCAGGGGTACTGGGCCTTGCTTCTAGTCCCATTCAGTTCCGAGTATCAGAAGGGTTAAACCATCTGGTTGTCTTCAATAAAAAATATTTATGGGGCGTTTTTGGGGGCGTGCTTGTCTTCAATTTCTTCTTTAGCTCTGAAAATAAGATTTTGGATACGTTATTTGGCGGTGGCCAAACTCTGTTAGCATTACTTGTTTTAACGCTTGTGATGCCTCATTTGAAAAAAACGTGGCAAAAAATGTTAGTTAATATCGTTTTATTCACGGTATCAATGTTCATGATTGCTTGGATGATTGTTTTAACCGGTTCAACGGCTAAAACGCAAATCCCATTCTGGCCAATGTATGCCACATTGGCGATTTCTGAAGCTGTTATCATGACGATTACCGCACCGATTATGTATGCGGTCGATCAAGTCTTGCATTTTGAACGACAAATTTAATAGCAAAAAAAACGGCGCTAGGACAAAAGTAATTTTGTCTTTAGCGCCGTTTTTGCTATCCAAATATTGATGGTGTAAACGTGCTTTTTGAAACTGACTTCTGCGCTTAGCGTCACTCGTCAAACAACTGCCTACAGCAGTTATTCACCGAGCTGTGCTAATGCTCAAAGTCAAAGCGTTTCAAACGCACTTTTTTTCTTAAACGTGCTTTTGTCAGTAACTTTCTGCGCTTTGCTAAACTTGTCAAACCGGTGATTTCATCACCAATTCGCTAAGTTCTGCAAATGCTCAAAAGCTAACCACTGACAACGCACTTTTTTAGGTTAAATAACATTTTCAATTTCGTCAGAATCATTACGGAGAACTTTACCAGATTGTAAGTCATCAATTTCGGGCACTTTAAAACCTTTTTTCTCAAGTTTGTTAGTGATCTTCTTGAGAATTTCGATGTCTAAGCCACTAGGAAGTGTGAAGAGTGTGCGTCGAACGAATTCGTCTTGTTCGGCATCTAAGGTCATGCAGCTGGCAATCGACGTGTATTTGGCGATAATCTTCGACATGGCAACTAAATCCCCTTGTTCACCGGCAGAAAGGACCGTGAGCACATAACTACTAAGTTCTAAGTTCCAAGCTTCTGAAAGCATGTTAAGTAGGGTGCTATGCGTTAAAATACCAAAGAAGTTACTGTCTTCATCTAATACGGCAATGTAAGGTAAATCTTTGATATTGAAGAAGACCTTGAAAAATGGCGCATCAACTGGAATGTATTTCGTCATATTCTTCAAGAGGCTTGTGACGGGCAATTGCATGTCGCCCCCTTGAGATTTATGCCGGTAGATGTGCATTTTATAAATATTACCACGGAAAATTTTACCGCTGGCATCTAAAACAGGCACACAACGGTAACCAGAATCTTCCAAAATCGTTAGGGCTTCTTCAAGTGTCACGGATTCTTCAATCGTGGTCAGACGTTCTTTGGGTAACACTAGGGATTTGATTAACATAAGCATTTCTCCTTAGATTAAAATTCTCTCATATACTGATGTAATCATAGCATACCATTGACGTAATTAAAATAACTAGTTTTTCGACTTGGCGAAAAAACAATTAAATATTAATGAGATTTAAAAAGGCCCTAAAAAGACAATCGTATGAATTGCTTTTTAGGACCTTTTTTAAGTTGTTTTAGATGACGACCACTGGAATCCCTTCACTAACGGTATTGTAAAGTTGGGCCATAATTGTTGGTGGGGTATTGATACAGCCGTGTGAGCCGTGTTCTTTATACCAAGTGCCACCATATTTAGGTTGCCATGGCGAATCATGGATACCGACGCCTGTTTCATCAATTGGCATCCAATAATTAACAGGACTTGCATACTCACTGACACCGTCAAAGTTAGTGCCTTTGAGCGTGGCGTTTCGTTCTTTCTTCCAAATACTCCAAACACCACTTGGGGTTGTTTGAGGTGGTCGTGCTGTGACGACGTCTGTTTGGATTGTTACCTTGCCATTTTGGTAGAGCCACATATGTTGGGCCTTTTTATCGATCTCGATATAAGTTGAACCAACGCTGCGATCTTTTTGTGCCATCCCAGAACCACGAATAACAGCAGTTCTAGAGAAGTCTTTACCTTCAGGGACTTCTTTCATGAGGGCGCTAATTTCATCTGCAGGTGAGATGCTCCAACCGTAAATACCGGCAGGCACAGTAACTGTTCCTTGTTTCGTTGATTTAAAGGTTAATGGTTTATCATAAGTATCGTATTTTGTCTTGAGTTGATAAACGTAATTAGAAACGGCAGTTTTATCAAGTGACACCGCACCGTTGTTATTAACTAACCAACCTTGAATGGTGGCCTTAGGGACTGTGAATTCATTACCATTAACGGAATAATGAATTTTTTCATCACTGATGGTCGTCATTTTCTTAGCCGTTTTTTGAAGCGCTGAATCGGTCGATTTAATAGTTGGAACGGTATAGTCTTGTTTTAAATCAATGGAGGTTTTACCTTGATTGATTGCTTTGTTAATTGTTTTTTCAAATTGTGCTTGGTCGATTTGATTACCATTGACTTCTTTAACGATCTCAAAGTTTTCATTAACTAACTTAATCGTTGCATTCTTAGAAGCTGTTCGACCAGTATTTAATTTAGTAACTGTCTGATTTGCGAATTGTTTAAAAGTTTGTTGGTTTAAAATAAGGGCATTTTCAGACTGCAATTTTTTAGGATTGCTTAATTGATGACCAAGCCAAGACCAGCCGTTTTGAGAAGACTGAATCTTCTTCAAAAGCGGTTGGAAATTATGGCTAAAACCAGCATCCTTTGCTGTAAACGATAAGCGGGTCGTTTGATCTTCTTTTAACGTGAATTTCTGGTGGTTAACTTGCTTGAGTAATGCTTCATTAGCTTCGGCAGGCGATTTACCACTAATGTTAGTGCCGGCAACAACTGTATTCGGTAAAAATACTTTGTTGTAGTGGAGACTCATGGCAGAATAACCGCCGATTAAAATAACGGCTGCGACGCCCAAAGCGGTATAAGCTTTCTTTGAAACCTTCACAACATCAACTCCAATCTTTCTGATAGATTAATCATACCCTAAATAGTTTTCAATTACAAAGGACGTTAACTAATAGTTAAGCATACTAGAAAGTGAGCTAAAAAGAAATGCGAAAGCTTGATTATTAGATAACTTTAAGGAACAACAAATAAAGGGCTTAACAATCTAATGTTGGCAGGCGCAATTATTAAAATCAAATGAATGGTTGTTACAAGAAAAAATGGTATTGGTCGTTATTTCAGATGAAACTAATGACTTGATAAGCGCCGACAAAGTTTGTGAAGAAATTTCGAATGGTAAGATAAAAACTAAATAAAGATATTAATAGTATTAATATTTTGTGTTAATATTTTAACAATTAACTATTGTCAACGATATGGGATTGCGATATGATAAGTGATGTTAACAATATTAGAAGGGCTCTAGATAAGTAGTTTGATGATTTTGATAGGTTTAATATTTAAGGATTTTTGAATGGAAGTAGCTGTGAATGAAATATAGAAATAAATTTCAAGTGTTTTAATCATAATTTATATTTTATACATAGGTATTTCGGTAACTAATTATCAGGGTTGACCAAACAATTAAAATTATAATGGTATATGCCGTATACGTATATCAAACATATTAAAACAGCTATTTTACGTAGGAGGTAAGATAATGGTCGGTAAAGCAGATACAAGAATGCAATTATTAGGAGAATGGTACTCAAAGCTACAACAAATCGCAACAAAGTTAAATGCAATTAGTCGCAAATATGATGTTAGTTTTGAACAATTTTTGGTGATTGAACAAATTATTGAAGAAGAAAGAAAATCACCAAGTGAACTCGCTGTTTTCTTTAAAACATCCTTACCAGCAGTTTCTAGAAAATTAAATCTCTTGCAGTCTAAGCGATTGGTTTATAAGATTCGTGGCGAACAAGATGACCAACGATTAATGCGCGTTAATGCGACTCCCGAGGGCATTGAAACCTATGAATCAATTAAGGCGGAATTACTCACTTGGGACGCACAGCTTAAGGATCATGATATTAATTTGATGGCGATGGTCAATCATACGTTGGAACACGCTAATTAAAAAGAGACATTAAAAAAAGGGGTCAGGACAAAAATTAATTTGTCCTGATCCCTTTTTAATCAGCAATAATCGAGATTATTGGCGAGTTTCGATATCTAATTCTTCAAAAGCTTTTGTAACGATATCTTTTAATTGTTTTGCAGATTTGTGCATGCTTTCCATTTCGTGGTCTGTCAATGGAATTTCAAGGATGTTAGTAATACCTGAACGGTTGATAACAGCAGGTGAACCGATAAAGATATCGTTCAAGCCGTATTGGCCATCCATGAATACTGATAATGGTAAGACAGCATTTTCGTCATCTAAGATAGCCTTAGTAATACGAGCTAATGCAGTACCGATACCGTAGAATGTAGCACCTTTTAAGTTAATGATTGTGTAAGCAGCGTCGCGAACACTTTCGAAAATCTTAACAAGTTCTTCTTCTTTAACTTCTGGATGAGCTTTAACCCATTCAGAAATCTTGATGCCACCGATGTTAGCATGTGACCATACAGGGAATTCTGTATCACCATGTTCACCCATGATATAAGCATGGACCGAACGTGCGTCAACGTTAACCATTTCAGCGATATCTTTACGGAAACGAGCTGAGTCAAGTGATGTACCTGAACCGATAACGCGTTCCTTAGGGAAACCTGATAATTTCCATGTAGCGTAAGTTAAGATATCAACTGGGTTAGCAGCAACTAAGAAGATACCGTTAAAGCCTGATTCAACAATAGGATCAACGATTGTCTTCAAGATTTTAAGGTTTTTGCTTACTAAGTCTAAACGTGTTTCACCTGGTTTTTGTGGTGCACCAGCAGTGATAACAACAACGTCAGCATCTTTTGCATCTGAGTATTCAGCAGCATAGATTTTCTTAGGAGAAGTGAAAGCTAATGCATCAGATAAATCGATTGCATCACCTTGTGTTTTTTCTTTAAAGATATCTACGATACCAACTTCTTGTGCAATACCTTGTAATGTTAAAGCATAAGCGTAGCTAGAACCAACAGCGCCGTCGCCGACGAGGATAACTTTTTGGTGATCTTTTTCAATGTTTGCCAATATAATGACGTCCTTTCTGTAAAACAATTCTTCATTTCGAAAACCAGTATAGCATAATTTGCATGAAAGTTCGCTAATTTTGTTTAAATTTTCAGAAAACTATTTATTTCCTAATATAGAAAGAAAAACGGGTATGGTATAATAAACAGCAATAACAAACGTCGACTGGGGAGAGCAACTTCTCAGTATTTTTGCGTTATAACGGCGATTTTGAAGAAGAGGTAAGACAAATGAAGATGATTGTTGGTTTGGGGAATCCTGGGAGTAAATATGCAAAAACAAAACACAATATTGGCTTTATGGTGATTGACCAATTATGTGAAAAATACAACGTAACACTCAATAAACATGATTTTGAAGCAGAATATGGCAGCTTCAAATACGAAGGTGAAACAGTCTTATTAGTTAAACCACTGACATTCATGAATGACTCTGGTCGCTCAGTTGGCCCATTGATGAGTTACTACCAAGTTGGGATTGATGAATTATTAGTCATCCAAGATGATATGGATTTAACGATGGGCAAATTACGCCTCCGCCAAAAGGGTTCAGCAGGTGGCCATAACGGGATTAAAAGTATTATTGCGCACACGAAGAGCCAAACCTTCAAGCGGCTTAAAATTGGGATTCAACATCCTCAAAAAAGTACGGTGGTCAATTGGGTTCTAACACCATTTGATAAAGATGGCGCACCAGTGATTAATCAAGCGATTGATCAAGCCTGCGAAGCAATCGACGATTGGTGTCAAAACGATGATTTTATGAAGACAATGAATAAATTTAATTAGAGTGCTTTTAGTGCTTGTTTAGATTTTGAGCACTAGCCTAGTATCGTGAATAATCGGTGCAACCGATTGTTTACGATGCGTAGCTAGGCGCAGAAATCTAGCACTAATGGCACGTTTAAAAATTAGAGTGCTTTTAGTGCTTGTTTAGATTTTGAGCACTAGCACTAATAGCACGTTTAAAGGCCGTATCGCCCATTTCTACCAGTCACAAAATTCAAGAAAGTAAGGGACCTTTTGAATGGATTTAATTTCAATGTTGGGTAACACCCAGCAAGTGCAATCCGTATTAGAAAATCAAAAGCCAGGCGTCAGACAACTGCTTACGGGCCTTTCGGGCTCAGCCAAGACGCTTTTTTTGGCAACGATTTATAAACAACAGCGTCAGCCGTTATTAATCATTGAAAGTAATATGTTTCAAGCCAATCAGGTTGCTGAAGATTTAGCCAATCAGTTAAATGGGGACCAGATTTATACCTTTCCTGTTGAAGAAGTGATGGCGGCCGAAATTGCAGTTAGTTCACCGGAATCAAGAGCTGAACGTGTACGAACGTTGAGCTTTTTGGCGACGGGTAAAAAAGGGATTGTCGTGACGTCAGTTGCAGGAATGCGACGGTTATTGCCAACAGCCCGTCAATGGCGCGATAGTCAGACCCAGATTGAAATGGGCGGCGAAGTCGATCCGAAAATTTTAGGCGCACAGTTAGCCGAAATGGGCTATCATCGCGATAAATTAGTCGGTAAACCTGGTGAGTTTGCAATGCGGGGCGATATCATTGATATTTTCCCCCTTGATACGGAAAATCCAGTTCGGATTGAACTGTTTGATACCGAAGTCGATGCGATTCGTTCGTTTGAGGCGGATACCCAACGAAGTATTGAAAACCTCGAGAGTGTCGCTATCATGCCGGCGACTGATCTATTAGCCAATGCGGCACAACTCGAAATGGCCGGAGAAGCATTGCAAGCCGATTATCAACAAACAGCAGCCAAGATAACGGCAAAAGATGATCAAAAGGCGTTAGCCGTGAACTTCGAAACGCCGATTAGTCGATTATTGGCAGGCGAGCGCTTGGAAAACTTAGCACTCTTCGTCGATTATCTTTACCCCGATCATACGAGTCTAATTGATTACTTTAAAAACAGCGGGTTAGTTGTTTTTGATGATTATCCTCGCATTCAAGAAACACAACGCGTCCTAGCGGAAGAAGCCGCTAATTGGCAGACCGATATGTTGGGCAATCGCCGCTTACTACCGGCACAAAAACTGTTAGTCGATGTTCATCATTTAATGAAGCAAGACCAACATCCGCATTTATACTTATCCTTATTCCAAAAAGGGATGGGTAAGCTAAAACTAGATACGCTCGGCAATATGCCAACCCGCAATGTACAACAGTTCTTTAGCCAAATGCCATTGTTAAAAACGGAAATGAGCCGGTGGCAAAAGCAACAACAAACAGTGGTCGTCTTAGTATCAGATGCCAAACGAGTGAAGAAAATTGACCAAACCTTCCACGATTTTGAGATTGAAGCGACGGTCACGACTAAAACTAAGTTGGTGGCTGGGCAGATTCAAATTGTCCAAGGCTCATTGCAAAATGGCTTTGAACTACCAGATTTAAAATTAGTCGTTCTGACTGAAAAAGAATTATTTAATACCGCACCGAAAAAGAAGGTGCGCCGGCAAACGTTAGCTAATGCGGAACGCTTAAAGAGTTACAGCGAATTAAAGCCAGGCGATTACGTCGTTCACGTCAACCACGGGATTGGTGAATACGTCGGGATGGAGACCTTAGAAGTCGACGGTGTCCATCAGGATTACATCACCATCTTGTACCGGGATAATGGGAAGCTGTTTATTCCAGTGACACAGTTGGACATGGTTCAAAAATACGTCTCGGCTGAATCCAAAACACCTAAGATTAATAAACTAGGTGGGGCGGAATGGCAAAAGACTAAGAGTAAAGTTTCCGCTAAGATTGAAGATATTGCGGATGATTTAATCGAATTGTACGCGCAACGGGAAGCTGAAAAGGGCTATGCCTTTCCTGAAGATGATCAACTACAAGCTGACTTCGAAAATCAGTTTGCGTATCCAGAAACGGATGATCAATTACGGAGTACGGCCGAGATTAAGCATGATATGGAAAAAGTACGCCCAATGGACCGTTTGTTGGTCGGGGATGTTGGTTTTGGGAAAACCGAAGTTGCCTTGCGCGCTGCGTTTAAAGCAGTCGCAGCCGGGAAGCAGGTCGCTTTCTTGGTGCCCACCACGATTTTGGCGCAACAACATTATGAAAACATGCTAGCGCGATTTGCGGATTTTCCAGTTGAACTCGGACTATTATCACGATTTAAAACGCGTAAAGAAGTGACGGCTACGCTTAAAGGCTTGGAAAAAGGGCAAGTGGATATCGTCATTGGAACGCATCGTCTATTATCAAAAGATGTCGTCTTCAAGGACCTTGGCTTATTAATTGTCGATGAAGAACAACGGTTTGGTGTTAAACATAAGGAACGACTTAAACAATTAAAAGCGCAAGTCGATGTGTTAACCTTAACGGCAACGCCAATTCCACGGACGTTACACATGTCGATGTTGGGTGTGCGGGATCTTTCTGTTATTGAAACCCCACCAACTAACCGGTACCCCATCCAAACCTATGTGATGGAACAAAATGCTGGTGCGATGCGAGAAGCGATTGAACGGGAATTGGAACGCAATGGCCAAGTCTTTTACCTGCACAATCGGGTCAGTGATATTGAACAAACCGTCGATGAGATTCAAGCGCTTGTGCCAGAGGCAACCGTCGGCTATGCACATGGGCAAATGACGGAGGCCCAACTAGAAGGGGTCATTTACGACTTTGTTCAAGGTAAGTATGATGTGTTGGTCACAACCACGATTATTGAAACCGGGGTTGATATGCCCAATGTGAATACGATGATTGTCGAAGATGCTGATCACTACGGCTTGTCCCAACTGTATCAATTACGGGGGCGGATTGGCCGGAGTAGTCGGGTCGCTTACGGGTACTTTATGTATAAACCGGATAAGGTGTTGACCGAGGTCAGCGAGAAGCGTCTGCAGGCTATTAAAGACTTTACTGAATTAGGTTCCGGCTTCAAAATTGCGATGCGTGATCTATCGATTCGAGGCGCCGGTAACTTATTAGGTAAACAACAACACGGCTTTATCGATTCAGTCGGTTTTGATTTATACTCACAAATGCTCAGCGAAGCAGTCGCCAAGAAACAAGGTAAGAAAGTGGCGGCTAAGACTAACGCTGAGATTGATTTGAAGCTCGAAGCTTACTTGCCGGATGATTATATTAATGATCAACGGCAAAAAATTGAAATTTACAAACGGATTCGCCAAATGGATACGGAAGCGGCCTTTACGGAAATTCAGAGCGATTTAATCGATCGCTTCGGGGATTATCCCGTTCAAGTCGCGCATCTCTTAACGATTGGCCAATTAAAAATGAATGCCGATGATGCGTTAATCGAAACGATTAAACAAGTCAAAGACAAGATTCAAGTCGTCTTATCACCAAAAGGGAGTCGCTTAGTTTCTGGTGAACAGATTTTTGAAGCCTTGTCAGCAACTCGCTTGAAGGCAACGGTCGGTTTTGAACAAGAAAAATTAAGTGTGACGTTAATTATCCAACCTAAGATGAAGACTGGCGATTGGTTACGTGAGTTGGCGATTTTTGTGGAAACACTTGTTGAAATCGAAAAGAAGCAGTTGGCAAAATAACCGCTAGTTACTGGTAGCGATTATCGGAGGGATTCGATGCAAAATAAACAGATGCAACATTTAATGAAGGGCGCAGTTGTCTTATCAATTGCCTCCTTTGTTGCCAAAATATTGAGTGCGGTCTATCGGATCCCATTTCAAAATATGGTTGGCAACACCGGGTTTTACGTTTATCAGCAAGTTTACCCTATCTATGGGATTGGGATGACGTTTGCGTTAAGTGGTTTCCCAGTTTATATCTCTAAAATTGTGGCTGAGGAAACGGCCCCGGCTGAACAAACACAGATTTTACGGCGATCTTTTGCGCTATTAGGGTTATTCGGCGCACTGATCTTTTTCTATCTGCAATATCAAGCACCGGCAATTGCGGTGGCAATGGCGGATGCTGAATTAGCACCGTTAATCAGAATGGTGTCATACATGTTCTTATTGATGCCGTTTTTGGCGGTTACGCGGGGGTATTTCCAAGGGATCTTCAATATGATTCCAACGGCTACGTCGCAAGTGGCCGAACAACTTGTCCGGGTGGTTGTCATTATCCTAGCGGCCTGGTTGTCGCTGAAGCTACACTGGTCCGTTTATGAAATGGGAACCTGGGCGATGTCCGGTGCCTTTTTCGGAGGCTTGGTAGCAACAGTTGCCTTATTGAAACCGGCGGAAAAGGCCTTCGTGCTCAGAGGGACAAAACCGAAGGGCATTAACCTAGGTGCGTACCGTTCATTGGCTAAACGCTTATTAATAGAAGGGGGCTCAATTTGTCTGTTTGCTTCATTAATAGTGTTATTACAGTTGGTTGATTCATTCACGGTTAAAAAAGGCTTAGTGGCCAGTGGCTTAACCGAGGATTTTGCTAAAAACCTTAAAGGGATATTTGACCGGGGCCAACCGCTCGTGCAATTAGGCTTAGTTATCTCAATGGCTTTTTCATCGACATTGATTCCAAGCCTTTCGCGGGCACGACAACAACAGCAAGATCATCAATTCCAACAAGTCGCTGAATCATTGATTCATATCAGTTTAGGCCTCTCGGCGGCGGCAACGACTGGTTTGATGATTCTCATGCCACAAGTGAACTACTTGTTGTTTGGGGATGCAGATGGGAATAAAGCCTTAGTGTGGTACATGCTAAGTATTGTCATTATTGCGCTAATCAATGCCTGCAATAGTGTTTTACAGAGTTTGGATCAGTTCCATAAGACGACGATTGCGCTATTAATCGGCCTTTTGGTCAAAGTGGTCATTAATCAATGGTTGGTACAACACTTCCAAATTGTGGGCGCGAGTGTTGGGACTGTTATTAGTTTAGGGGTTGTGTTAGCCTTAATCTTACGGCAATCACCAGAATTGGTGCGAGATGCCTTGGACGGCCAGCATTTTACAGGTAAATTGGTTTTGATCTGTGGCATCATGGCTGTAGCGGTCCGCTTTGTGGTAACTGTCATTCAACCTAGTTTGGTCTCAAGGGGCCAAGCCGTTTTAGGTGCTGGCGTTGGGATTGCAGTCGGGGTACCCGTCTTTATCAGCCTTGCTTTAGCATGGCAATTATTTTCAATTCGAGAATGGTTAACGATTCCGGGTGGTAAACAGTTGCTGAAACTAGCACAAAAATTAAAAAGGTAGGCGACACTAATGAGATTAGATAAGTTTTTAAAAGTATCACGGATTATTAAAAGACGTTCAGTTGCAAAAGAAATTGCAGATAAAGGTCGGATTTTAATTAATGATCGTCAAGCAAAGTCTTCAAGTAACGTCGTTGTTGGCGATAAATTGGAAATTGGGTTTGGTAACAAAACCATGATTGTCAAGATTACGCAAATTATCGAAACAACCAAGAAGAGCGATGCGGCAGAAATGTATGAAATCCTTGAAACTAAGGTTGCAGAAAATTTTGAATAAGGTCTTTTAATAGGCGATATTAGTGGTTTAGTCCAATTTGTTAAGGATAATCACTAATATCGCCTATTTTCGTGATATTGGTTGACGTTGTTTTTATTAACTTGCTATAATAAAGGGATTACAATCAGTGATTGGAGGGGCTAACGTGAGTCGTAAGATAACGCAAATTGAAAATGCCTATACGAAACAGCAGGCAGCTAAACAAAAGGTTGAACAAAAATCGAAACGGACACGGACGGTTCATAAGCGTCGCTTATTAGCGTTGGGTGTCATCGCGTTAATTCTTTTTAGTGTCTGTGGTGTTCAAATCCTGCAAACCCACCATTCTCTGGCATTAATTGAGAAGCAAACAGTTGTTAAAAAACAATCCTTAAAAAAGGCCAAAGCCAAAGAAGCGGATTTAAAAGTGCAGGTCTCTCAGTTACATAATGATGACTACTTAGCCAAGTATATTCGCTACAAATATTATTATTCAAAGAAGGGCGAAACAATCTATAGTTTGCCTCAAGATAAGGCACCAAATTTAAACGAACAACAAAAATAATTTCGTTTTACAGCCTTGTTTCAAGGGTAAAGCGTGCTATACTTATTTTATTAAATATCACAAGTTTGTGATTAAAAGTTTGACGAGTTCAAACGACCATTTAGGAGGACGTAGTTTTATATGGCAGTTGAAGTTGGTTCAAAAGTTCCTGGTAAGGTAACAGGTATTACGAATTTTGGCGCTTTCGTTGATTTAGGAGAAGGCAAGACCGGATTAGTCCACATCAGTGAAGTTTCTGATAGTTATATCAAGGACATTCACGATGTCTTAACAGTTGGGGACGAAGTGACTGTGAAGGTGATGTCAGATCAAAACGGAAAAATCGGATTATCAATTCGAAAAGCGGTTGATCAACCTAAGGTGCAAGAGCATACTCGGCCACAATCTAGTCGTCCAAATAACAATCGCGGTGGGTATCGTAAACCTGAACATACAAGTGCGCCTAAGAAGGAAGGCTTTGACGATTTACTATCAGGCTTCTTAAAAGATAGTGAAGATCGTTTGTCTACTATTAAACGCAATACAGAAGGTAAACGTGGGGGCCGTGGCGGTCGTCGTAGTTAATCAAAAATCATGATAGAGGTTGGGTTGAAAGTTTAGTGAATAGACTTTTGACCCAACCTCTATTCATTTGAAGGAGGGTTAAGATGCTTGAACAAGCTTTTCAAAACGAAATACGGCGCCACCAGTTTTGGCCAACTGGCGCAAAAGTGATTGTTGCGACATCAACGGGTGTTGACTCGATGGTTCTATTGACGCTTTTGCAACGCCTACCGACAGCACTTAAGCCTCAATTGATTGTCGCCCACGTCAACCATGAGTTACGGACGGAAAGTGTAGCAGAAGAAGCGTACCTACGACAATTCTGTCTTGAAAATGATTTATCACTGCAAGTGACGCATTGGCCGCTACAGCAACACCCGCAAACGGGGATTGAGGCGGCAGCTCGAGAGTTTAGATATCAATTTTTTGAACACTTAATGACCGCTGAAAAGGTTGATTATCTCGTGACGGCGCACCATGGGGATGATCAGTTGGAAACACTGATGATGAAGTTTATTCGCAGTGGTGAATTGCACGAAATGCGTGGGATTCAAAGTCAACGGCCATTTGCTGACGGCACGTTGATTAGACCCTTATTGCCATTTGCTAAGCAGGATTTACGCGACTTTGCGTTAGCCAATAACATTACGTCTTTTGAAGATCAGACAAACTATGAGACAACTGTCTTGCGGAATCGGGTGCGCCATACTTTGGTCCCTTTTTTAAAACAAGAAAATGGCCAAATCTTGCAAAATGCGAATCGCTTCAGTCAGCAATTGACAGCCTTATTGGGGCAACAAGCGCAATTGACGACGACATTATTACCATTACTAGATTTGAAGGTTACAGACAAAGTTATTAATGGACAGCTCAAGGCGATTAAAACACTGCCTACAGCGCAACAAACAGCCATCTGGCAACTCATCATCAAACAGTATTTCCCCCAAATTAGTCCGCTAAAGGAAACCCAACTGCAACAACTCAAGCAATTGATTCAATCAACGGTTAAACCACAAGGTCAGTTGGCCCTTGGTCAGAGGCTTTTGTTTACCAAAATCTATGATCGCTTCCAAATTGGTGAAACGACTATTGGTGAGATAGCCGTGAAAGACGAAAAAAGTCGAACGCTAATGCTGAATAAGTGGTGTGTCTTGCCAAATAACGAACAAATTGGTATTTTTGAGATTAATCATTTGCCCCGTAAACTATCGGGTCAACAATTAATTTGGTTAGCAGATGAGCAATGGCCAATTGTTGCCAAACCATGCCAGTTAACTGATACAATTATGATTGATAAAACCCACCATAAAACACTTAAACGTCTTTTTATCGATTTGAAGGTACCTCATGAAAAGCGGCAGAATAGCTGGGGTATCTGGTCACAAGAGACCCTGGTTGGCCACCCAGAATTTCGAATTTCAGCATTGTTTAATCACGAACAAACTGGTAAAATACGGTACGTACTGTGTTATATAAGTGAATAAAGAACATTCAGGTTTTACTAAAAAATGGAGGCTAGCTCAATGTTAGAACAAGATATCGAACGTATTTTATACACAAGAGAAGACATACAACGCGTCAATGAAAAATTGGGCAAGCAAATTACGGCGGATTATGAAGGCAAAAATCCGTTGATGATTGGGATTTTAAAAGGTGCCATTGTTTTCATGACTGATTTAATTCGGGAAATTGATTTGCATGTCGAAATCGATTTTATGGACGTTTCAAGTTACGGTGAAGGTACGATTTCATCTGGCGAAGTGAAAATCATCAAGGATCTTGATACCAGCGTACAAGGTCGCGATATTATTATCGTTGAAGATATTGTCGATACTGGTCGGACGTTGAATTACTTGATGTCAATCCTCAAGACGCGCCAAGCTAATTCGATTAAAGTTTGCACTTTAATGGACAAACCAAGTCGTAGAGTTGTCCCAGTTCATTCGGATTATGTTGGCATGGAAGTGCCAAATGAATTCGTTGTTGGATACGGTTTAGATTATGCCGAACGTTACCGTAATATGGGAACAATTGGCGTTTTGAAACCGGAAATATATTCGGGTAAATAAATGGTCAATGAAAGTCAGATATGTTATAGTTTAACAGTGTCAAAAGGACACAGTGTCACAAATGATGAGAAGCTTCAGGAGGTCACGTATGAACAACAAGAAGAATAGACTGTTCAGTAATAGTCTGTTTTACATTATTATCCTAGTGGCTTTAGTCGGTGTATTTTCATTCTTCATGAATGGCAATAGCGGATCAGAGTCTAAGGAAGTTCAATCAAGTACTTTTTTAAGTGAATTGAAGACGGATAAAGTTAAGTCGTTCTCAATCCAACCGACAAATGGTATTTATAAAATTTCAGGGGAATATCGTAAAGCACAAAAAGACGAACAGCCTAAGTCAACATTTTTTGGTTCACAATCAAAAAATAAGAAAGTGACACACTTTACAACCACTTTATTACAAAGTGATTCACAAGTTAGTGCCATTACGAATTTAGCTAACCAAAACAAAACAAAGATTGAAACAATGCAAGAACCACAATCTGGTTGGTGGGTTAGCATCTTAAGCCTAATCTTGCCACTAATTATTATGTTCGGTTTATTCTACATGATGATGGGTCAAGCAGGTCAAGGCGGTGGCCAAGGTGGCCGAATGATGAACTTTGGCAAGTCCAAAGCGCAAAAAGCGGATAAGGGTGCGAATAAAGTACGCTTCTCTGACGTTGCTGGCGCTGAAGAGGAAAAACAAGAATTGGTCGAAGTTGTCGAATTCTTGAAAGATCCTCGTAAGTTTGCGGCATTAGGCGCACGGATTCCAGCCGGGGTATTACTCGAAGGACCTCCAGGTACTGGTAAAACATTATTAGCGAAAGCAGTTGCTGGTGAAGCGGGCGTACCGTTCTTCTCAATCTCCGGTTCTGATTTCGTTGAAATGTTTGTCGGTGTTGGTGCTAGCCGTGTTCGTGATTTATTCGAACAAGCTAAGAAATCAGCGCCATCAATCATCTTTATTGATGAAATTGATGCTGTTGGACGTCAACGTGGTGCCGGTATGGGTGGCGGCCATGATGAACGTGAACAAACATTAAACCAAATGTTAGTTGAAATGGATGGTTTCTCAGGTAACGAAGGCGTCATCGTCATCGCTGCTACTAACCGTTCAGATGTCTTAGATCCAGCCCTCTTACGTCCAGGTCGTTTTGACCGGAAGATCCTTGTGGGGCGTCCAGACGTTAAGGGTCGTGAAGCCATCTTAAAAGTCCATGCGAAGAACAAACCATTAGCAGACGACGTCGATTTAAAAGAAATCGCCCAACAAACACCAGGTTTTGTTGGTGCTGATCTTGAAAACTTATTAAACGAAGCGGCCCTTGTGGCAGCTCGTCGTAGTAAGAAAGATATCGATGCTTCTGATGTTGATGAAGCCGAAGATCGGGTAATTGCCGGTCCTGCTAAACGGGATCGGGTCATCAATCCTAAAGAACGTGAAACAGTGGCTTATCACGAAGCTGGTCATGCAATTATCGGCTTAGTATTAAGTGATTCACGTGTCGTTCGGAAGGTCACGATTGTGCCTCGTGGTCGTGCTGGCGGATATGCCATCATGTTACCTAAGACGGATCAATTCTTGATGAGTAAGAAAGAATTAACGGAACAAATGACTGGTTTAATGGGTGGTCGGACAGCTGAAGAAATCATCTTCAACTCTCAATCAACCGGTGCTTCAAACGATTTCGAACAAGCGACAGATATTGCACGTGGCATGGTTACCCATTACGGGATGACTGAAAAACTAGGAACGGTTGCGCTTGAAAAAGAAGGCCAACCATTCGTTGGTGCTGCTTACGGTCAAGGCCCAGCCTTTTCTGAAGCAACGGCTGCTGCAATTGATAGCGAAGTTCGTCGCTTAATCGACGAAGCACATCAACAAGCAACTGAAATTATTCAAGCACATCGTGAACAACACAAGTTGATTGCTGAAATGTTATTGAAGTACGAAACATTGAACGAAAAAGAAATCTTAAGCTTATTCAATGATGGTAAGATGCCTGAAAAGAATGCTGAAGAATTCCCAAGTGAAAAAGCGGCTACTTTTGAAGAAGCTAAAAAAGCACTTGAAGCTAAAGAAGCTGAAAAAACTGACTCAGAATTAGAGGCTGAACAAGCTGATTCAGAAACAACAGAAGTTGCGGATGATACTGCTGATTCAAAACCAACTAATGATGACTCAAACGATAATGCATAATCGGTTATAACGAAAAGGTCGACACGATTAGTGGTCGACCTTTTTGTATCAATAAATAAAAGAGGTAGCATAATGAAGGATTATTTAGTCAAACAAGTATCAGAAGATGGTCAATTACGGGCCTATGCCGTAAACGCCACACAAGTTGTCACAGAAGCACAAGAAAAACACGATACATGGCCCACATCATCAGCCGCTTTTGGCCGGACAATTGTTGGGACATTACTATTAAGTGCCGCTGGTTTAAAAGGCGATACTAAGATGACTGTTAAAGTCGAAGGTGATGGTCCTGTCGGAAAAATCGTAGTAGACGGTAACGCACAAGGGACTGTTAAGGGCTACGTCACGAATCCACACGTTAACTTACCCTCAAATGAGAAAAATAAGATTGATGTTAAAGCCGGTGTCGGCACAACTGGGACGTTAAGTGTCACTAAGGATCTTGGCCTTAAGGAACCCTTTACTGGGCAAGTACCATTGGTTTCTGGTGAATTAGGTGAAGACTTTACGTACTACTTAGCAAAATCAGAACAAACACCATCAGCAGTTGGTGTGTCAGTATTTGTAAACGAAGACAGCACAATCGGCGTTGCCGGTGGCTTTATGATTCAAATCTTACCCGGAGCAGATGATCGCTTGATTGATATTCTAGAAGCGCGTCTTCAAGAAATGCCACTTGTGTCAGAACTATTGCAACAGGGGATGACACCAGAAGAAATCATCACCGAAATTGTTGGCGAATTACCAATGAAGACCTTGGAAGAATTACCTGTTAAATACGAATGTGATTGTTCTAAGGAACGGTTTGCTAAAGCGCTCAGCTCAATTGCACCTCAAGATTTAAAACAATTAATTGAAGAAGATCACGGTGCCGAAGCAACATGTCGGTTCTGTGGCAAACAATATCAATTTAGTGAAGCGGATTTGAAAGCCATCTTAGCAGAACAATAGGACGGAATTTTTGCCTGAAAGATAATTTTTTGCTATGATAGCTTGGATATTGTCGAAAGACACGAAGGGAATGGGTTGGCATTATGACATGGCAAATAGGAGACGTGACGATTCCAAATCAAGTAGTCGTCGCACCAATGGCTGGTATTACAAACGCAGCATTTCGAGTGACTGCAAAGGAATTTGGCGCAGGCTTAGTCGTCTGTGAAATGATTAGTGACCGCGGGATTATGCACAATAATCAAAAAACAATGGGCATGATGTTTGTTGATCCAAACGAACATCCAGTGAGTATCCAAATTTTTGGTGGCTCAAAAGATACATTAGTGGAAGCCGCTAAATTTGTGGATCAACACACACAAGCTGACATCATCGACATCAACATGGGCTGTCCCGTGAATAAAGTCGTAAAAACAGACGCTGGTGCGCGTTGGTTATTAGATCCAAACAAGGTTTACGAAATGGTTTCATATGTGACGGACGCTGTTAAAAAACCGGTCACGGTTAAAATGCGGACTGGTTGGGATGAAGATCACATCCTTGCTGTTCAAAACGCCCTTGCTGCAGAACGCGCTGGTGCATCAGCACTTGCCATGCACGGTCGGACTCGTAAACAAATGTATACCGGTAAAGCAGACTGGGATATCTTAAAGCAGGTCAAAGCTGAATTGAAGATTCCATTTATGGGTAACGGGGATGTCCGCACACCACAAGATGCCAAACGCATGTTGGATGAAGTTGGTGCTGACGCTGTCATGATTGGCCGCGCTGCTTTAGGGAACCCTTGGATTTTACGTCAAGTTGAAACCTATTTGCGCAGCGGTGAATTGATTGCAGAACCAACACCAAGAGAAAAAATCGCAACAGCTAAGCTCCAGTTGCATCGTTTAGTAGAACTAAAGGGCGAAAACGTTGCTTGTCGTGAATTCAGACAACAAGCTGCTTACTACCTCAAGGGGATTCCTCGCGCTGCTAAGACGAAGGCTGCAGTTAATGAAGTTGAAACAGAACAAGCGGTTGGCGACATTTTAGACCGTTTTGTTGAAGAAACTGAAGCAAGAATGGCATAAGGGGATACTTAATTGCCTAGTTTCATGTTAAAATCAACAAGAGTAGATAATTGAAAGTAATGGAGGAATTGTCAGTTGGCACAAAAAGATAATCAAAAAGAAATGAATGACCAACTTAAGGTCCGTCGCGAAAAAATGCAATTTTTAAAGGATGAAGGCATTGATCCTTTTGGGAGCCGTTTTGAACGGACGCATTTAGCAGCAGCGCTACACGAAGAATTTGAAGCAATTGAAAAAGACGACTTGGATGTTAAAAACCAAGAAGTAACAATTGCAGGACGAATGATGTCTAAACGGGGTAAAGGTAAAGTTGGTTTTGCTGATATCCGCGATCGTTCAGGTAAGATTCAAATTTATGTTCGTAAAGACGAAGTCGGTGAAGATAACTACAAAATTTTCAAGAAAGCCGATTTAGGGGATCATTTAGGTATTACAGGTCAAATCATGAAAACTGATATGGGTGAGTTAACGGTTAAAGCAACTCATCTAACATTCTTGTCAAAGGCATTACGCCCATTACCTGATAAGTATCACGGTTTAACGAATGTCGAACAAATTTATCGTCAACGTTATTTAGATTTGATTGCTAATCCTGAAAGTATGGATCGTTTCACAAAACGGAGCAAGATTATTTCTGCCGTTCGTGAATATTTAGATACACATGACTTTACTGAAGTTGAAACACCTGTCTTGCATGGTCAAGCTGGTGGGGCCTCAGCACGGCCATTTATTACACATCACAATGCATTAGACATTAACCTCTACTTACGGATTGCGCTTGAATTGCATTTGAAGCGACTAATCGTTGGTGGGATGGAACGTGTCTATGAAATTGGCCGTGTATTCCGGAATGAGGGGATTGATACCAAACATAACCCTGAATTCACGATGTTAGAAACATACGCTGCATACTTTGATTACAAAGATGTCATGGATGAAACAGAAGGTATCATCCGTTTTGCAGCTCACAAAGTCTTGGGAACTGGTCAAATTTCATATCAAGGTCAAGCAATTGACTTAGATGGTGATTTTGCCCGCGTTCACATGGTAGATGCTATTAAGGCTGAAACGGGTGTCGATTTCTGGCAACCAATGACAGTTGAAGCTGCTCGTGAATTAGCAGACCAACACCACGTTAAGTATGAAGAATACTGGCAAGTGGGTCACATCATTAACGCCTTCTTTGAAGAATTCGTTGAAGAGACGTTAGTACAACCAACATTCATTTACGGCCATCCAGTGGAAATTTCACCATTGGCTAAGAAGAATGCCGAAGACGATCGTTTTACAGACCGTTGGGAACTCTTTATGCATGGTAACGAATATGCAAATGCCTTTACTGAATTGAATGATCCAATCGATCAACGTGAACGTTTTGAAGCACAAGCTAAGGAACGTGAAAATGGTAATGATGAAGCTGAAGGTATCGACGAAGATTATGTCGAAGCATTAGAATACGGAATGCCGCCTACAGGTGGACTTGGTATCGGGATTGATCGTCTTGTTATGTTGTTAACTGACGCTGCTTCTATCCGTGATGTCCTCTTATTCCCAACAATGCGTCCAGATAAGCAAGAAAATGAAGAAATTTAAAACTTTTTAAACGCCTGAAAAGGCGTTTTTTTTGTGTAATTTTCGGGATAACCGCCATATAAAGACTGCTTTTGGATAATTGTTCATGTTTTGCATAAAATACCGGATAAATTGGATTATTTAGGTGTTGAAAGTTCTGAAATAAAGATGAATAAATAAAGTTGACGAATGATTAGATAGCTGATATAGTAGTCTATGTTGTCAGCGAGATAAAAGCCACAACGATTACGAGAAACATTAAAAATTGCTTTTGAATATTTATTCAAAAAATATTAATAAAGTTCTTGACAATCAGTTGTTATAAATGGTATATTAATTAAGCTGTTTCAACACAGTAGATCTTTGAAAACTGAACAAAGTTTT